>Ga0172368_10000310_pt1 | contig 70751 bp, 70 predicted proteins | sample Lak11m_FD_114540 | JGI IMG/M metagenome (GOLD analysis project Ga0172368, IMG submission 114540) | Freshwater microbial communities from Kabuno Bay, South-Kivu, Congo - kab_022012_11m | ecosystem: Environmental > Aquatic > Freshwater > Lake | place: Democratic Republic of the Congo: South-Kivu...
AAACAAAATCTATAAGGTGCTCATATCCTTGATCTCATAGTTGTTCGATCAAGTATTTCGCCAAACAAAATCTATAAGGTGCTCATATCCTTGATCTCATAGTTGTTCGATCAAGTATTTCGCTAGATAAAAACTTTAAGGTGCCCATACTTACTCGCTGCGCTCGTAAGTATTTCGCTAGATAAAAACTTTAAGGTGCTCAATTTTGAATTGATAAGTGGGGAAAAATATGTTAAATTAAATAACCTATAGGGGCTGTAGCTCAGTTGGGAGAGCATCTCGTTCGCAACGAGGGGGTCGGGAGTTCGATTCTCCCCAGCTCCACTTAAAATAATTTCTTACTCTCAAACCACATGAAGTTCAAAACAATCTCTTTATTATTAGTAATCTTATTATTTTGTTTCTCAAATTGTTCAGCTTCCGTAAAACAGCCTGAATTTGCCGCCCTGTTTTATCCTGCGGGTAAAGCGGAGTTATCAGCAATGCTTGATAAAATGCTGGAAATGGCCGTTATTAAACCCGTAACTGGAGAGGTTTTAGTGCTTATCAGCCCGCATGCGGGTTATGGTTATTCAGGCCAAACCGCCGCGTATGGCTATAAACTCATCAGGAATAAACCTTATAAGACTGTTATTATTCTCGGCACCAGCCATCATAAACCTTTTAGCGGTGCGGCTACATATCCTGCAGGGGCGTTTAAAACCAGCCTTGGTATACTAAAAATTGATGAAGAGTTTGCCAATAATTTAATAAGCAGGGAGCCGGAAATCTTTGTTGATGAAACCGCTTTTAAAGGAGAGCATTCAGTTGAGGTGCAGCTGCCATTTTTACAAAGTGTACTGGGTGATTTTAAAATTGTCCCGCTGCTCGTAGGTGATTGCACGCTGTCCAGATGTAAAAAGATTGCCTCTTTATTAAAAGAAGCAATCGTTGACCGTAAGGATGTCTTGATAGTGGTATCTACGGATTTATATCATGGTCATGATCTTAAAGAGGCAGACCAAATAGATATGTCGACGCTGGAGTTGATTAAGAAAATGGATTATGAGGGGCTATACTATTCTTTGCGCGACTCAAAGGCGCAGGCCTGCGGCGGATTTGCTACGGTGATCGCTTTAAATATAGCTAAAGAAACCGGCTATGATAAAGTGGAGGTATTGGATCATACAAATTCGGCGTTAGTAACGGGTGAGGCCGTGAATGGCCGATGGACCGTTGGCTACGCCAGCATTGTTGTTTATAATTCGAAAGGGGAAAATATGTTGAATCATCAGCAGAAAAAGAGGCTCCTTGAGATCGCCCGTGATTCGATCAATACGTATTTACAGACTGGTAAGAAGATGGAGCTTAGCGAAACTGACCCTATGCTGAAGCAGGAGATGGGGGCTTTTGTTACGTTGAATAAGCATGGGGAGTTAAGGGGTTGTATTGGTAATCTTTTAGCGAGAGAGCCTCTTTATTTGACTGTAAAGAATATGGCGGTTGAGGCGGCCGTAGATGATCCGCGTTTTCCCGCACTTAGCTTGTCAGAGCTTAAGGATATAGAAATAGAGATTTCCGTGTTATCTCCTCTAAGAAAAGTTGATTCAGCCGATAAAATTGAGCTGGGTAAGCATGGTGTACTTGTACGCCAGGGTTATCAAAGCGGAGTTTTCTTGCCGCAGGTAGCTACGGAGACCGGTTGGAGCAAGGAGGAGTTTTTGAATAATCTCTGTGCTCACAAAGCCGGGTTGGCTCAGGGCGCCTGGAAGGAGAAAAATACCGAGCTCTATATATTTAGTGCTGAGGTATTTTCTGAGAAGGAAGAGGAGAAATGAACCGTTTTATCGTCGATAAAGTTGAAGCAAAAGACAAGGTTATTATTCTAAATGATCTAGCGCAGCTGCATCACTTGAGGGATGTACTTAGGATCAAGCCTCTTGAAAAGGTAGGGATTTTTGATAATTCCGGCAATGAATATATCTGTGTGTTACTGGAGGCTGGGGCTGGAGCGGCAAGGCTGGAGATAAAAGAGCGTAAGGCCGCCAGCGATCCAGGGGTCAGCCTGACAATTGCCTGCGCTATTCCCAAGAAAGTAAAAATGGGAGATATTGTGGATAAGCTTACTCAATTAGGGGTTGAATGTATAATTCCTCTTGAGACAGAACGGGTAATTGTCAGGTTGGACAAGCAGAAAAAAATAGAACGTTTGCAGCGTTGGGAAAAGATCGCCTTAAGTGCTGCCAAGCAAAGCCAGAGGAGCAGGCTTGCGCAGATTAAACCGATAAGTGTTTTAAAGGATGTGCTCTCCAGCGGCGATGAATTTGATTTGAAATTAATACCTACTTTAGAAGGCAGGCGGAAAACCCTTAAGGATGTATTTAGCCAGGAATGTAAAAAGATTAGAAAGGTTATAGTTTTGATTGGCCCGGAAGGTGATTTTAGCCGCGCGGAGGTTGCCCTGGCAAAGAAATCCGGTTTTTTGCCGGTTTCTCTTGGGCGGCAAGTACTGCGTGTAGATACCGCAGCCATAGCCGCGGCCAGTTTTATTAAATTAAATGAAACGTATTAAGTTCTTTACCCTCGGTTGTAAAGCCAACCAGTATGATACGCAAAGTATCAGGGAAAAATTCCTAAGTAAAGGTTTTACGGATAATGAAAACAGTTCTCGCGCGGATTATTTTTTGATAAACACCTGTACCGTTACCTCCGGGGCTGACCAGAAATCGCGTAATATTATCCGCAGGTGCATTCGCTCTAACCCTAAAGCAAAAGTCATAGTTTCCGGTTGTTTGGTAGAAAAGGACTGGAAAGCGCTTGCGGATATCAAAGGGATAAGTTTAATCGTAAGAAAAGCCTTTTTTCCCGATGAGATAAGCGGTTTCAGCCAGCATACGCGAGCTTTTTTAAAAATCCAGGATGGCTGTGATAATTTCTGCACATATTGTAAGGTAGCTTTAGTAAGGGGAAGAAAACGCAGCAAGAGTATAGATCAGGTGGTTAAAGAGGCAGGCAGGCTCGTTGCCTGTGGTTTTCAGGAGATTGTGTTGACAGGAATTTGTTTAGGTTCATACGGAGAGGACCTTTCTCCCGGGAAAAATCTTATCGATGTGATTGAGGCCCTGGAGGAAATAAAGGGATTATCGCGCATAAGATTAAGCTCAATTGAGGCAGGCGATGTTTCTCCTGGATTGATCAAGCTCCTGGCGAACAGTAAAAAATTCTGCCGGCATCTTCATATTCCTATTCAAAGCGGAGATGACAGTATTCTAAAGCGCATGAACCGTAAATATACGGGGCAGAAATACCAGGATTTAATCTTCAGGATTAAGCGTGATATTCCCGGGATTTCTATCACTACGGATTGCCTGGTTGGTTTTCCCGGAGAGGGAGAAGAAAATTTTAATCACACAGTTAATTTAGTCAAAAAGATTATGCCTTTAAAGGTGCATATATTCCCTTATTCGATCCGTTCGGGGACTAAGGCCGCCGGATTTAACGGCCTGGTTGAGGCTAAAACTATTAATGCCCGTTGTGCTAAGCTGGAAAATGTGTCTAGGGAATGCCGGGATAAATTTATTAAAGGTTTTATAGGGAAAAAGAGCTTAGTTTTAATAGAGGGTGTTTGCAAGGATAAAGCCGGTTACCTGGAGGGGCTAACGGATAATTACCTTAAAGTCAGCCTGGCTTTTAAGCCCGGGTTAAAAAACAAGATTGTCCGGGCGAAGTTAAAGCGTATTGCCGGTGATGGTTTTCTTGGAGAATATATTGACAATCTTTAGTTTAGCGTTATATTTAGAATAACATGAAGATACACATTTACTACCATCATACTGACTGCGGAGGGGTGGTTTATTACGCCAACTATCTTGATTTTTTAGAGGAGGCGCGGACTGAGTATTTCGCTTTTAAAAACGCCTCTATTAAACAGCTGGCTGACTCCGGGACCATGTTTGTGGTGGCCCGCCAGGAGGTGGATTATAAATTTCCCGCGGTATACGGCGACGATCTGGATATCCAGAGCACGGTGGGAATGGTTAGCGGGGTGCGTATTGAATTCTTGCATGAAATCTATAATCAAAATAAACAGCTTATTGTTAAAGCAAAAACCATCCTTGTTTGCGTGGATAAGCATTTAAAGCCGCAAGCCATCCCTGAAGAACTCCGTAAAAAGCTAACTTAATTTTTTAATAATATTAAAGAAGACTTAGATTGGGAGAAGTTTTGATGCCGCAAATTATTTGGGGAGGGCAAACCGGCTGTCTTTTGCCTTTTTTGATTATTTTTAACCTTTTATTCGGCAGGGCAATCTTTAACTCAACCCCTCTCTGGCTGGGTGTTGAGGGGGTGCTCATACTTATATTTATTATTAAAGTATATCTGTTTATGCGTAAAATACGGCAGCATTTTGCCCCGGAAGGCCAAGTCCGCTATGGCAGGGTGGTTGATGTAGAGGGGAAGGTAGTTGAAGATAAGAAAAAACTTAATTAAGGCAAATACTATTGACAAGTAACGCAGTTGTGTTAACATATTTCCTAATTTTTGTAGTTTTAAAGATAGCAGAAGATAACAGGTGTTTCTGAAAGGAGCGGAGTAAAATGGGTTTTGATTTATTGTTATTGGCGCCGGTGGGTTCGATTTTAGCTTTAGGTTTTGCACTTTACCTGGCCTTAAGCATCCTGAAGATGGATGAAGGAACGGATAAAATGAAGGAGATTGCTCAGGCAGTCCGCGTGGGGGCCCAGGCTTATTTAAAAAGGCAGTATCTTGGCGTCTCTATGTTTTTTGTTGTGGTATTTTTTATTCTTCTGGCTATGGCCCTGAAGAATTATCTGGTTATGTTTGTGCCTTTTGCTTTTCTGACCGGTGGATTCTTTTCAGGTTTATCCGGTTTTATCGGTATGACTATTGCTACGCAATCATCAAACCGGACTGCCCAGGCAGCTTCCAAGAGTTTAAATTCCGGGTTGCGCGTTGCGTTTTCAAGCGGCGCGGTAATGGGGCTGACGGTTGTCGGTTTAGGTTTGTTGGATTTAAGCGTCTGGTATTATTTTTTAAACTGGTATTATTCCTGCCATCCGATTCCAATGGGAACGGATAAAATCGCGGCAATTACCTCTACTATGCTTTGTTTTGGTATGGGTGCCAGTTCTATGGCTCTTTTTGCCAGGGTAGGCGGAGGTATTTTTACTAAAGCTGCTGATGTGGGTGCGGATTTAGTGGGTAAGGTAGAGGCAGGTATTCCCGAAGATGATCCGCGTAACCCGGCAGTAATTGCTGATAATGTAGGTGATAATGTCGGTGATGTCGCGGGAATGGGAGCCGATCTTTATGAATCATATGTCGGTTCAATTGTGGCTACTGCGGCTTTAGGTGTTGCCGCGGGGCTTGGGGTTGCCGGAGTGACCGTACCTATGGTTATGGCAGCAGTAGGTGTTATTGCTTCAATCATTGGTACCTTTTTTGTCAAAAGCGGAGAGCAGGCAGATCAGAAAGTTCTTTTGGCTGCTTTACGTAAAGGAGTATTTACCAGTTCATTTATAGTCGCGGTAATTTCATACTTTTTAGTAAGGTCCACATTGGGTATTGAACATATCGGTGTTTACTGGGCGGTTTTAGCGGGCTTAATCGCTGGCGTGTTGATTGGTTTATGCACTGAGTATTATACATCCAGCGGTTTTAAGCCAACACGCTCTATTGCCGATGCCTCTTTAACCGGCCCGGCAACTGTAATTATCAGCGGCCTTGCAGTAGGAATGATGTCTACCGCGATTCCGGTGATTATTGTTTGTATCGCTATTTTAATCAGTTTCTTTGTTTCAGGGGGAGCGGCAAATTTTAATGCCGGTTTATACGGTATTGCCATTTCTGCTGTAGGCATGCTTTCAACATTAGGTATTACATTAGCTACTGATGCATATGGGCCGGTTGCTGATAATGCCGGTGGAAATGCGGAGATGTCAAAGCTGCCTTCCGAAGTAAGAAAAAGAACTGATGCTTTGGATTCTTTAGGTAATACTACTGCGGCCACTGGTAAAGGTTTTGCTATCGGCTCAGCTGCTTTGACTGCGTTGGCGTTAATAGCGGCATATAAGGATCAGGTTATGCTTTTTGGCAAAGATATTAATGCCGATATGATGAATCCTGCGGTTTTGGTAGGTTTATTCTTAGGCGGGATGCTGCCATTCTTGTTTTGTTCCATGACTATGCGCGCGGTAGGCAGGGCAGCGGGCAAGATCGTGGTTGAGGTGCGCAGGCAGTTTAAAGAGATAGTCGGTCTTATGGAAGGCAAGGCCAAGCCTGATTACGCGCGTTGTGTAAGTATCGCAACTGCTGCGGCTCAAAAGGAGATGATTCTTCCGTCTCTTTTGGCAATAGCTGCTCCTATAGTTGTAGGGTTGTTAATAGGCGTTAATGCAGTTGCCGGCCTGCTTGTAGGCGCAACTGCAACAGGTTTTGTATTAGCGGTTATGATGGCTAACTCCGGAGGCGCCTGGGATAATGCTAAAAAATTCGTAGAAGAAGGCCATCACGGAGGTAAAGGATCAGCTGCTCATAAAGCTACGGTAGTTGGAGATACTGTAGGTGATCCGTTTAAAGATACCTCTGGCCCGAGCTTGAACATATTAATTAAGCTTATGTCCATGGTTTCTATTGTTTTTGCTTCTTTTGTTATCAGAAATACTTTTTTAAAATAGGTTTTGAATTAAAAAATTAGGGGGCGCTCCTATTTTTATTCGGCTTAACTCGAGAAAAATAGGAGCGCCCCCTAATTCTTCATTTGACAAAGTTATTTTAGTGATATAATTATGGCTATGGACGACTTAAGGTTTGTCCAAGCCTGCGTTAAAGGGGACAAGCAATCCTGGGACGAATTCCTTTCGCGTTATTCCCGCCTGATTTATAACTATATCTACAGTGTTTTAGCCGTAAAAGGGCGCAGCCTTCCTACAGAACAGATTGAGGATATCTTTCAGGAGATATTCTATTCTTTAATCAAAGATAACTATAAGAAGTTAACTTCATATCAGGGCAGGAATGGCTGTTCTTTAGCCAGCTGGCTCAGGCAGGTTACGATCAATTTTACTATTGATTATCTGCGTAAGCTTAAACCTATGCTTTCAATCGATATTGAGGTTGAAGAAGGTTATAGTTTAAAGGATGTGCTCAAGGATCTTTCCAGGGACGCGGCCGAATTCTTAACTGATCAGGACAGGCGTAAAACCCTGCTTGAGTGTGTTGATTTGCTTGAGGCAGGAGAGCAATATTTTATGGAGTTATTTTTGAATCAAGGTTTAAACCTGGAGCAGATCAGGGAGTCCCTTAAAATCAATCGTGGAGCGGTGGATATGCGAAAGAGCAGGATATTCCAAAAGTTGCAGGATTGTTTTAAAAAGAAAGGTTTTAAGTTAGATTTTTTGAGATAATACGTCTATTGAGCCAGGAGAAGGTATATGTTCAGTCATTTTGAGAAAATAATCGGGATTGTTTACCGGGAATGGAAGAGTGCCGCCAGCCTTTCCGGTGATGAGCATCCGGATGAAGAAGCCCTGGTTTGCTTTCTCGAACATAAGCTTATTCAAACGGAGAGGGATTTGATCCAGGGGCACTTGCTCAGATGCAATAAATGCGCGGAGTATTTAAGTACCCAGCTTAAAATAGAGCCGCATTTAAGTAAAGATATCCCGGTTCATTTGTTAGAGAAAGCCAGGAAAATGATCGGTAGTGACGCTAAAGAAAATATACTTGAGATAATTCTTAAACTTAAGGATAAGGCCTGGGAGATTATTCAGACCAGCGGTGATGTGCTTGTCGGCCAGGAGTTAATCCCGGCGCCGGTTTTACGCAGCCGTCAGATAAATGAATTCAAGGAGGAGTTAAGTATCCTAAAAGATTTACAAGAGGTCAGGGTTTTGGCCAAGGTTGAGAGTAAGAACGGTAAAATTTTCAACCTTTCCATTAGTATCAAGGATAAACAGGGAAAAAGGGTCGATAAGGATTTGCGTATAACCCTCATCAAGGACGAAGTTGAGCTGGAGTCTTATGCTTCCGATACAGGAAGCAGCGTTTTTGAGAAAATCCTTCCAGGTAATTACAGGGTTGAAATAACCCGGGAAACGCGCCTGGTCGCTGCAATTGATCTTAAAGTTAAGATGTAAACCTTATGTCTTGCCCGGGGGAGTTAATCTTAGAGGTATTTAAACAGGGTGATTCTTTGAAGATGGGCCTGTTTGATCAGGGCCAGGCTGCCCCTACTTTACGGCACTACAGTTTAGTTGCGGTTTCATTTAGCGAGTTAATATACCTAAGCGCGGATTTAGTCACTGTTTTAAACCGTCCTGTTAAAGATCAATCTTCCAAGCTTGAGCAGTTAAAATCTTTGCGAAAAATCGGCCAATTATTCTGGGATAGCCTGCTGAGCCGTTCGATCAAGGAAACACTTAAAAATAGCCCGCCTTGCGTATTAACCCTTTCTCTAGATGAAGAGCTGATCTACCTGCCCTGGGAATTAATCTTTGATGGCGTGGATTTCCTTTGCCTTAAGTTTAGCTTAGGCAGGTTAGTGCGCAGCAGGGGTGATTCGACTATGCTGCAGTACCGTGATTTAAATGAAAATTTAAGAATGTTAATCTTGGCTGATCCGAATTCAGATCTAAAATCCGCTTATGCCGAAGGTTTGAGTATCAAGAACCAGTTTAACCATAAAACTAGGAAAGTATATATCGATTTTAAGTCAACCAGCATAGATAAGGGGTATGTTAAAAGGAATATTTGCGACTATGATATTGTTCATTTTGCCGGACATTGCGAGTTTGATAAGAAGGATACCCAGAAAAGCGGCTGGGTTTTGAGCGATGGTTTATTTAAAATTGAAGATATTCTCAAAATGGGGCAGAGCTTAAGCCTGCCAGCCTTAGTTTTCTCTAATGCCTGCTATTCAGCGCAGGCAAATACCGGATTAGTTGATTCAGAATACCAGAAGGCAAGCTATAGTATGGCCAGCGCGTTTTTGTTCGCGGGGGTAAGGCATTATATAGGAACAATCCGCAGGATCGAAGACAACTCCAGCCTTGTATTTGCCCGGGAGTTTTACGCGCAGCTTATTTCCGGGGTAAGCGTTGGAGAGTCATTGCGTTTATCTAAATTGAAGCTGATCAGGGAATTTGGACTGGCCAGCCTGCATTGGGTAAATTACCTGCTTTATGGAGATCCCGGTTTTGTCTTTTTTAAGGCGCAGCGCCGCAAGGAGGGAAAACAAAAGCCGCCGGTTTTTAATAAAAAAATCCTGTTTAAAAGCGGGCTGGCGGCATTTTTTATTTGTTCGGGGGTTATCTTGGCTTTTTTGCTGCCCAGGTTTAACCCCGGGAAGATTTACTTGTTTCTTAATTCACAAGCTGAGTACCGTAAGGGGAATAACCGTTCCGCAATAACTCTCGGGGAGAAGTTGATTTATAAGGATCAAAACTTCTTAGCGGCCTATCCTATAATTGCCAATGCTTACCAGCGTATGGGTGATAAGGAGAGGGCCTTAAAATATTATTTTGATTACGCATTTAAAAGCGAGAAGCTGAAGAATAGCAGGCATCTTATCCAGGCCTATATTAAACTGGGATGGTTTTACCAGCTGAATGGGGAATATACAAAAGCCGGAGAATTTTATGAAAAGGCGATAAAATTAAGCCGGCGCCTGAATGATAAATCTAATGAGGCAATGGCCATGAGAAAGTTAGCGGTTTGGCATATAGATGAAGGTAACTTTGATCAGGCCCTGGATCTATTGACTAAGAGCGCGGCGATTAATTTAGAGCGCCAGGGTAATTTTGAAAACGCTAAAAACCTGGCTTGTGATTATTTTGACATTGGCTTAGTTTTTGCCAATAAAAATGATTATGCCGCGGCGAAAGATTTTTATGAAAAGAGCCTTAAAATTTTTAGCCGGCTGAATTTGAAAAACGAGTTAAGCGATTGTTATTTTAATTTAGGCGAGATTTATTTTTTCGAAAAAGAGTACCTAAGGGCGCTGGATTATTATTCCAAAGGCTTAAAGATAGATCAGCAGCAGGATAATAAAGTCAACCTGGCCTGCGGCTATAATATGATAGGGGAGCTTTATATGGAGATCGACGATTTGGTCAAAGCGGAAGAGTATTTTCAGGATTCGCTTGAGCTGGCTGAAGAGATTAACAGCCGCGTAGACCTGGCTGATGTGAATTATAACCTGGGGATGCTGTATAAGAGGAAGGGGAGAAAAAACTTGGCCCGGCAGCATTGGCGTAAGGCGCAAGAAATATATAGGTCTGTTGACTTTGATAAATACCAGGAGATTCGCGCGCAATTATTGGAGTTGGATGGCAGCTAATATTCCGCTCCGTAATATATGTCAAAATCATCAAAGATGATTTTGACACACTCCGCGGGATTAATTCGCGCATTGATTTATTCACACTAAAGTGTTCGTAAATCAAGCGCTCATTAAATTTAAAAAAAATACTTGACAATAATTTTTTTTAAGTTATACTCTACTATGTTAATAGAGTTAGTAGACAAAGGAGAGAAAATGAGAATTACCTATAAAGGGGATTATGCGTTAAAGGCGCTGTTAGACTTAGCGGTCCACTATGAGTCAGGAGTATCAACGATTAATGATATCGCTAAACGAATTGACGCTCCGGTGAAATTCCTGGAGCAGGTGCTTCTGGATCTAAAAAAGGGCGGGTTTGTGGAGAGCAGGCGCGGTAATGTCGGAGGTTATCATTTAGCAAAACAGCCGGCCGGGATTACATTAGGAGAGGTGGTGCGTTATATTGAGGGGCCAATAGAACCTATTTCTTGTGTAGAAAAAAACTATACCAAGTGCAGCGATTTGAGTTGTTGTTTGTTCAAGGGAATTTGGCAAAAGGTAGCAAACGCTACTTCGAATATAATTGATAATGTGACTTTTGGGGATCTAGTTGATAAGATTAGCGCTAAGCAGGAGGTTTTGGCTTATTCAATTTAAGATATTTTTTTAAGTAAACACCCGGCCTAAAAAGGAGCGGCCGGCACATTGTTTTATTTGAGAAACAAGTACGACGCTTCTGCGTCGTGTAGGCCTTACCGGGCGAGGAGTTATTCAATGAATATTAGAGCCAAGGCAACTAAAAATATAGTTAATGACGCGATCATAAAGGAGATTAGCGATGCCGTGGAAACTCTGGGTTATGGTACGGTAACGGTGAAGGTTCATGATAGAAAAATTACCCAGGTGGAGGTCGCGGAGAAAAAACGCTTTGATGATATTTGGAAGATTGAGGAAGGGGGTGGTATTTAGACGATATGTTTCTTCAGGATTGACCGGACTTAAACCGGAAATCATAAATCATAAAAAATTATAATTTCCCGATACGACCAGATAACTGGAGTAAGGTGAAAAGTATTGGGAGGTTTAAATGAAAAAGTTTATTTTTGTAGCAGTTTTGTTAGTTTTCTTATTTGGTTCTTTGACAGATAGAGTATTCGCGGGGCCGCCTTTTAACAATCTGCAAGGGGTAGGAGGCGTGGCTTTTAACCCCTTGGCGTACCTGGCTGATTCCGGAGAGGAGTTTATTAAAGTAGGTAATACTAATGTAGTAGCTAAGCCCAGATTCGGCGCCTGGTATGTAAATTTGCCGGATGCTAAAATCGACTGGACAACTTTTGGTGTAGCTACAACCTTGCTAAAACGGCTTGAGATTTCGTATGGATATGAAAATATTGCCTGGGAAAATCATCCCACATTCCATAAGAACAATATCGGCGCAAAATTGCTGGTATTGAATGAAAATTCTTTTGATACAAAATTCATTCCCGCTGTTTCAATCGGGGCAATATACAAGAATACCAGTAATAAGTCTTTACGTGAGGCGGGATTATCGGCTCTTCGCTCAAGCGGGCAGGATTGGTACGCCGTAGCGACTAAAACGATTACTCAATTGCCTGTACCGGTGATTATATCCGGAGGAGTGCTTTCTACCCAGGAATATGTAACGGGCGTACTCGGGTTTAGCAATAAAAGAAAGTTTACGGGATTTGCTAATATTGATATAGTACTTCCTCATGGTTTTGTTCTGGGTTATGAATTCAAACAGGGAGCGCGTTTTTCCAATGTGCAAAACGCTAATTACTGGGATGCGCATTTAGCCTGGATTCCTAACAAGAATCTTACCATTATTGCCGCATATACTGTTACGGGTGATTACACTGGCTCTACAAGGCAAGGGTTAGGTAATGGCGTAGTTTTAAGTGCGCAGTATGCATTTTAGTTATAATAGTTAATCAAAGAGAGCAATATGCTTTCCCTGATCAAATAAAGAAAGGAGCATTAAGCATGAGTAAGATTGATAGTAGATTAAAAATAGAAACGCTGGCTTTACATGGCGGTCAGGAACCGGATCCTGCTACAGGATCGCGGGCGGTTCCGATTTACCAGACAACGTCATATCAGTTTAAAAATACCGACCATGCCGCTAACCTTTTTGGTTTAAAGGAGTTTGGCAATATCTATACGCGTTTGATGAATCCCACTACTGATGTGTTTGAAAAAAGAGTGGCTTTATTAGACGGAGGGGTAGGTGCCTTAGCTGTCGCCAGCGGCCAGTCAGCAATTACTATTGCCTTGCTTAATATCGCTCAGGCAGGGGATGAAATTGTATCCGCGGATAATTTATATGGCGGTACTTACAACCTTTTACATTATACGTTTTCGCGCCTGGGGATCAAGGTCAATTTTGTACCGTCAAATAACCTGGAGGCCCTACAAAAGGCGATTACTCCTAAGACTAAGGCGGTTTACGCCGAGTCAATTGGTAATCCCAAGTTGAATGTGGCTGATTTAGAAGGGATATCCAAAATAGCGCATAAGAATGGCATTCCTTTTGTATTGGACAATACAGTTTCCCCTTATTTATTACGGCCGATTGATTATGGAGCAGACATTGTAGTTTACTCAGCAACTAAGTTTATTGGCGGTCACGGGACAAGCTTAGGCGGGATAATTGTAGATTCCGGAAAGTTTGATTGGACAAATGGCAAATTTCCTTTAATTGCCGGGCCGGATCCGAGTTACCATGGGATCAATTTTGTAGAGGCGCTTAAGCCGTTAGGCAATATCGCATATATTATTAAAGCGCGGGTAAGTTTGTTGCGGGATTTAGGCCCGGCATTGTCTCCGTTTAATTCATTTTTGTTTTTACAGGGGCTAGAAACTTTGCACTTAAGGATGCCCAGGCATTCTGAAAACGCCTTAGCTGTGGCTAAATTCCTGAAAAAACATCCAAAGGTAAGCTGGGTGAATTATCCGGGATTGGAAGACAGCCCGGAAAGGGAAAGAGCAAGCAGATACTTACCTAAAGGAGCAGGAGCGATTGTCGGTTTTGGGATTAAAGGCGGGCTTGAAGCGGGGAAAAAGTTCATTGACTCTCTTGAGCTGATTTCCCATCTTGCCAATGTCGGAGACGCCAAGAGCCTGGCAATCCATCCGGCGACAACCACGCATCAGCAGCTATCCAGCGAAGAGCAATTATCAACCGGGGTAACTGCAGATTTTATCCGCTTATCAATAGGCCTGGAACATATTGATGATATTGTTAATGATATTGAGCAGTCCTTAAATAAAGCATAGGGGGAAATTATGGGTAGAATATTTTCTGACATTACTAAAACCGTAGGCAATACGCCTTTGGTGGAATTAAACCGCATGGCTAAAGGGTTGGATGCTACGGTATTGTTGAAACTTGAATCGTTTAATCCTCTCTCAAGTGTCAAAGATCGTATTGGCGTGGCCATGATTGAAGACGCGGAGAAAAGAGGGGTGCTCAAGAAAAATAGCACGATTATTGAGCCGACCAGCGGGAACACCGGAGTTGCTTTAGCATTTGTCGCCGCAGCTAAAGGCTATAAGTTAATTTTGACTATGCCTGATACCATGAGCATAGAAAGAAGGCAGCTTTTGGCGATTTTTGGGGCGCAGCTTGTTCTGACTCCCGGCATAGAAGGTATGAAAGGGGCGGTAAAGAAGGCAGAGGAGCTGGCTAAAGAAATCCCCAATGCGATTATCCTGCAGCAGTTTAATAATCCCGCTAACCCGGAAATCCATCGCAAGGCTACGGCAGAGGAGATCTGGGCTGATACAGACAGCAAGGTTGATATTTTGGTTGCGGGAGTTGGTACAGGTGGTACAATTACAGGTATTTCTGAAGTAATTAAAAAAAGGAAGCCTGGGTTTAAGGCGATAGCGGTTGAGCCTGATGCTTCCCCGGTTTTATCCGGAGGCGCTGCCGGGCCGCATAAGATTCAGGGTATAGGAGCCGGGTTTATCCCGCAGGTTTTAAACCGGGATATAATTGATGAAGTTATCCGGGTGACTAATGATGATGCCGGCTCTACGGCAAGGGCACTGGCTAAATCAGAAGGAATCCTGGTGGGTATTTCAAGCGGCGCGGCATTATGGGCGGCTTTGGAAGTAGCTAAGCGTAAAGAGAATAACGGCAAGACCATTGTAGTTATTATTCCTGATACCGGGGAGAGGTATTTGACGACATGGCTTTTTCAAGAAGGGAAAACATGAACAAGGAAAATAAAATAATACAGAATAATAGCGTAGGCAGCGTAAAAACCAAAACCTTTACTTTTGATTTTCTTAAGCTTGATAGCGGGGAGAGGTTCGGGCCGATTAGCCTGGCTTACGAGACTTACGGCGTTTTAAACAAGGATAAGTCTAATGCCATACTTATTACGCATGCCCTTTCAGGCGATGCGCACGCGGCTGGAGTGCATGAAGGCCAGGATAATCCCGGATGGTGGGATGAATTTATCGGGCCGCAAAAAGCATTTGATACGGATAAATATTTTATTATTTGTACTAATATACTGGGTGGGTGCAAGGGTTCAACCGGCCCGTCATGCATAAATCCAAAGACAGCCAAACCTTATGCTTTGGATTTCCCGTTAATTACCATTAACGATATAGTTAATGCCCAGAAGCGCCTGGTTGATTATCTGGGAATAGAGAAATTACTCTCGGTGGTTGGCGGTTCAATGGGCGGCCAGCAGGTTTTATCCTGGCTGGTTAATTATCCTCAAAATTTACGCAGCGCGGTGCCTATTGCCACGACAATAAAACATTCGCCGCAGCAGATTGCTTTTAATGAAGTAGGCAGGCAGGCGATTATGGCAGATAGCCATTGGAAATCCGGTAACTATTATGATGGCCCGCTCCCCTCTAAAGGTTTAGCGGTAGCCAGGATGATCGGCCATATTACATATATGAGCGACAAATCAATGGAGGAAAAATTTGGCCGGGCCAAAAAAGATATTGGCGAGCCTTTTAAATTCACCGCCGATTTTGAGGTGGAAGGGTACTTGCGTTATCGCGGGGATAATTTTGTGAAACGCTTTGACGCTAACTCCTATCTTTACATTACCAAGGCCATGGATAATTTTGACGCATCCGGCGGACGGCGTTTTGAGGAGGTTTTGCGGGGCACTAAAGTAAAAGTTTTAGTGATCTCATTTAAATCCGACTGGCTGTATCCGGCGTATCAATCAAAGGAGATAGTTAAGGCCTGCAAGCTTGCCGGGGTTGAGACAACTTACTGTGAAATCGCCTCAACTTATGGGCATGACGCGTTTCTTCTGGAGGTTGAAGAGGAGACGCATTTACTCAAACATTTTCTTAAAAAAATATTTTATGCTTATGAGGTGACCGGTGATTATGGCGCGTAAAGATATTCAGCTGGACCATGAGGTAATCCTGGGTTTGGTTAAACCGCAATCTACTGTTTTGGACTTAGGCTGCGGCAATGGGGATCTTTTGTACCTTTTAATTAAGGAGAAGAATGCCCATGTCCAGGGTATTGAAATTGACGAGCAGGCGATTTATAGGTGCGTAGCTAAGGGTTTAAATGTTTTTCACGGCGATGTTGACAGCGGCCTGGCTGAATTCAACGACAAGTCTTTTGACTATGTGGTGCTCAATCAAAGCTTGCAGCAGATCCTGCATGTGGATAAGGTGCTTATTGATGCCTTGCGCGTAGGAAAGAAGGTAATCGTGGGTTTTCCTAACTTTGCGCATTACAAATCAAGGCTGCAGATGTTTTTTCAAGGGCGGACTCCGGTAACCGGCGCGCTTCCTTATCAATGGTATGATACGCCAAACTTGCATTTTTTGAGCATATCTGATTTTAAAAATTATTGCCACTTAAAAGAAATCACCATAGAGCGCAGCGTTTGTATCGGACAAACAAAAAAAACCCCGTTCTTACCAAACTTGCTTGCACAAACAGGCATATTTTTAATAACTAAACAATAAAGACAAAAGGAAAGATAGGATGGTGCAATTTAACAATGTTTTAGAGGCAATTGGCCGCACGCCTTTAATTAAGCTAGGTAATATAACAAAAGATATCAAATCAACTATATACGTTAAGTCTGAATTTCTTAATCCCGGTGGCAGCGTAAAAGACAGGGTGGGGCTTAAGATGATCGAAGCGGCAGAACGGGAAGGTAAGCTTAGGCCTGGTGGTACGATTATTGAGGCAACTGCGGGAAATACCGGGGTGGGGTTGGCTTTGGTTGCCGCAGTCAAAGGGTATCGTTGCATATTTGTTATGCCGGATAAGATGAGCCAGGATAAAGTTAATCTGCTTAGGGCTTATGGCGCCGAAGTAGTTATTACTCCTACATCTGTTGCTCCTGATTCAGCGGAAAGCTACAACGGTGTCGCGGATAGGCTGGCGAAGGAGATTCCGGGTGCATATCGGCCCAATCAATTTGAAAATCCCAACAATCCCTTTGCTCATTATTTGACTACTGGGCCAGAGATTTGGGAGGATTCTGAGGGTAAGGTTGAAGTTTTTGTTGCTGGCATGGGCACAGGAGGAACTATATCCGGGACAGCTAAATATCTTAAAGAAAAAAGCCCCAATATTATAATAGTGGGAGCAGATCCCCAAGGTTCGATACTTTCCGGTGACAGCCCCAGGTCTTATAAGGTTGAAGGCATAGGTGAAGATTTTATTCCTAAAACTTTTAATCGGCAATTGGTTGATGAAATGATTCGAGTTAGTGATAAGGAATCTTTTAATACGGCTCGCCGCTTAGCCAGGGAAGAAGGGATTTTGGCAGGTGGTTCCTCCGGGACAGCTCTTTTTGCGGCTTTAAAATACGCCGAACGTTTGGAAACTCCTAAATATATCGTTGTGCTTTTACCTGATACCGGAAGGAATTATATTAATAAAATATTCTCCGATGCATGGATGCAGGAAAGTGGCTTTTGGGAGGGGGAAAAAGCCCGAGTGGTTAGTATTAAAGAGATACTTAATGCCAAAAAGAAGCTGCCTGCGCTTATTTTCGTTTCCCCGCAGGATAAGTTGATTAAGGCGGTATGTTTAATTCAGGAGTATAATATTTCTCAGCTGCCGGTTATTGAAAATACTGAAATCCTTGGAAGCTTAAGCGAAGCCTCCCTTATGCAGCTACTTCACGACGGTATTGAGTTTAATCAACAAGACATATCCACGGTTATGGGAAAACCCCTACCGTCGCTTGATGAGAATGTGAATATTTCCGAAGCCTACAGGGTCCTGCTTTCTGGAGCGAGTGGTATCGTTGTTAAAAGAAAAGGTATCCCCGCAGGGCTGATAACACGGGCAGATTTGGTTAGTTTTTGGATTACAAATAAGATAAAATAAAACTATGAGATTTGAGACTCGCGCTATCCATGATGGGCAAAATCCTGATCAAGCCACCGGTGCAGTTGTTGTGCCGGTGTATCAGTCCTCAACTTATCAGCAGCAGGCTGTAGGCCAGCATAAGGGGTATGAATATTCACGTACAGGTAATCCTACGCGCCAGGCACTGGAAGTTGCTTTAGCCTCGCTTGAGGAGGCAAAATTCGGCCTTGCTTTTGCATCCGGAGTTGCAGCGACTACGGCGGTCTTTAGTCTTTTTAAGAGAGGCGATCATATCATTGCCGGTGACGATATGTATGGAGGGACTTATCGTTTATTGGAACAGGTTTTTAAAAAATGGGGCCTGGGTGTTAGTTATGCAGATGTTGATAAACTTCAATCTTTTGAGAAAGCAGTGACTAATAAGACAAAGTTGATCTGGATTGAAACGCCCACAAACCCGCTTTTAAAAATCATAAATATTGAAAAGGTGGCAAAAATCGCGCATAGGAAAAATGTGTTTTTAGCGGTTGATAATACCTTTGCCAGTCCTTATTTTCAGAAGCCGCTTTCCATAGGAGCTGACATTGTCGTACATAGCACAACAAAATATATTGCTGGACATAGTGATATTATTGGTGGCGCAATAGCGGTAAATGACGAGAAGCTTTATAATGATCTAAAATTTTACCAAAATTCTGCCGGAGCTGTTCCGGGGCCATGGGATTGCTGGCTGGCATTAAGGGGGATTAAGACCTTAGTAGTAAGGATGAAAGCGCACGAGGAGAACGCAATCTATTTGGCTAGCTATCTTTCTAAACACCCTAAAATTATAAATGTGTATTATCCGGGGTTAAAATCGGGAAAGCATTATACCCTTGCCCGGAAACAAATGAAAGGTTTTAGCGGGATGTTCAGCTTTGAATTAAAAGGTGGACGGCCTGCCGTTAGAAGATTGTTTGCTAACTTAAAAATATTCTCGTTAGCGGAAAGTTTAGGAGGCGTAGAATCGCTTATATCTTATCCTGCGGGAATGACTCATGCCTCTATGCCCGAAGAAGAAAGATTGAAGCGTGGCATAACAGACAGCTTAGTTAGGGTTTCCGTTGGTATTGAAAATAGAATTGATTTAAAACAAGCCCTTGCTGCGGCTTTAGCATTGGTATAAATTAGTAAATTGATAAGGAGGATTAGCAATGCCGTATATTAATTTAAAGTTAGTGGGCAAGTTGAGCAAAGAGCAAAAAGAAAAGATCGCTAAGGAATTTTCCGATACGTTGTTAAAAGTCGCCGGGAAGCCAAAAGAGAGCCTTTATCTGGTTATTGATGAAGTGAATGGCGAGAACTGGGCAAAAGGCGATAAATTTTTTGGTTAGTTAAAAAGAATCAGTATAACTAATATGAAAATGAATAAGATTTCTACAGTTTTTTTGTTAAATTTCATTGTTTTAATGGGTTTTGGTAATATGGCGCTTGCCAATGAAGCTCTTTTTTACAAAGAGGCCAACCTTATCGGAGGCTATTCTGATAGGGATCATTGGGTAGGTAAGAGTAATGACCTGACTAATTCAATAGGATTTGAGGATTATCGCAAGTTTTCAAATGAGTATGGAGATTTTCTTACCACTGATTTACAGGTACGCCTTGCCTATGATAGTATGCAAAATTCCCGTAATGCCTGGGGTATTCAGATACATAATGCCTGGCTTTTATATAAGATGAATTATTCCGCAAAACTGCGTATAGGACATTTTGATCCGGCTTTTGGGCTTGAGCCGCAATTGGATACCCATGGCACAATTCTGCAAACATTAGCCATGAAGAATATAGGTTTCAAAAAGGATTGGGGATTTGGTTTAGAGGGATCATTATCTGAGTTTGATTATAAATCAGCTCTACAGTTAGGGTCGGGGATGGGGATACACAGAAGAGATGACAGCTTTCTTTTTACCTCCCGCATTGGAACGCCTGATACTGAAAATTTTCAATACGGAATCTCTTTTCTCTATGGCAGAGTTTTAGAAAGCGAAGACATGAAGACCATCCCGCAGGATAAACTTTTGTCAGATAAAGCGATTTCAAAGAAGAGGATAGGATTAGATAGCCAGTATCTTTTTGGGCCGTATCTTTTTAAAGGCGAAATTGCTTACGGGGAAAATGACAATAAGAAGGTATTGGGCTATTTAGCGGAGATAGACTATACAATACCAAGGTATCAAAATTGGGAACTGGAGTTACAATTTCAATCTTGGATCAACAAGTTAGGGGAGAGCTCATCCGCTGATTCTACTTTAACATTAGGCACATCTTATAAGCTTAATCAGAGCACAACCTTACGCGCGGCATTTTTACACGATTTTAATAGTATGGGGCAAAAAGAGGACAATAAAATTCTTTTACAGTGTTATTTCTTTGGGGCCTAGGTTTGATGCGTAAATTTCTATTCAGCATTTTATTTTTATGCGCTATTTATGCCAATGCATTCGCGGCGGTTGGATGTAGCCTTAATGATCCTGACCGGGATGTGAAGAGGATTTTTCCGCAATCCACGGGTTATTCGACCAAGTTTATAACCTTAAAAGAAATAGGCGGGGAAGTTTTAAAGAATAATATCGAAGAGAAACTGGGAGATAAATTTGATTCAGTTTATGAGAGCCTGGATGTTCCTTATGCTTATTATACTGTATTAAAAGGCAAAGAGGTAATCGGTTATATACATGGGGTCAATCAAAAAGGTAAATTTGGAGGTTTACAGTTAATTTTAGCCACAGATTTAAATGGTAAAATTATAGCCTTTTATTATCAGCGTATATCTTCTCCTGAGTCATCGAAGTTTCGTGCAACCCAATTTACCGGTCAATTTAAAGGCTTGTCCCTGGAGGAGTTTTATGAGTACAATGTTGCCAATAACAGCCTTTCAGAAGGGCCAATTACTAAAATTGATGATCCCAGCGCCAATAGCCCGGAAGATTTCAGGGCGACATTGCGCGGGATAAAAAAGAATCTTATTCTGCTTGATGAATTTTTAAATGGGGCAGGCAAATATAGGGAGGAAAACCGATGAAAACTTTGAAAATAATTTTTTTAAGCTTAATTTTATTCTGCGGAAGCCTTCAGGTAAGCAGTTACGCCGGTACGGAAAAATACGGCCAGGAGATTACAAACCGCAAAATCACCGAGGTTAAAGATATCCTGGCTGATCCTAAGGCATTTGAAGCCAAGCCGGTAACCATAGAGGGAAAAATCGACACGGAATGTTCCACAGGCTGTTGGTTTTATGTCAAAGTCGGAAGCGGCAACCTTACGATATATGTTGATACCGGAAAGTCGGGTTTTGCTATCCCTCAGAAGGTCGGCAAAAAGATCTTGGTGGAGGGGAATGTCGTGGTTAAGGAAACCGGCCCAATGATTCAGGCCAAAGGAGTTGAGATAAAATGAAGATATTATCAGTTGCTTTTAAGAATCTGCAGAGGAAAAAAATCCGCACATTCCTTACTATAGGCGGTGTAGCGATTGCCGTGGCGGTTTTGGTCAGTCTTATAGGGTTTGATGCCGGTTACCAGAAATCTTTAAGCAATGATATAGATAAGATGGGGTACCAGGTTTTAGTTACCGCAAAAGGCTGCCCATATGAAGCGGCAACCTTGATGTTAAAAGGAGGAGGGGGCTTGCGGTATATGGAGCAATCGGTATACGATAAGATTGCTAAGGATCCCAGAGTAGATAAAATATCTCCGCAGTTGGCCGCTACAGAGTTTGATAAAGACAGGCAGGACGGTCAGGGCGGTATAGTTTTGTATATGGGGGTCTCTGATTCTTATCTGGAGCTTAAACCCTGGTCAAAATTTAAAACAGGCGGATGGTTCTCGAATGATGACGCGGATGAGGTAATTATAGGTTATGAAGCTGCCGAATTGGAGCAACGTGTTCCGGGGGATCAGATTCTTATCCCGAATTTGAATAAAGCCCTTAAGGTGATAGGGGTCTTTGAGCGCACAGGCACCCAGGATGATGGAATAGTATTTATTCCCTTAAAGACCGCTCAGCGTATATTTAATTTACCGGGGAAGCTCACCGGGATAGGCATAAAACTGAAGGATATCGGTAGTCTGGGGGATTTTGAGGAAAGTTTATATAATGAGCCGGGTATTCAGGTTATTAGCATGGCACAGGTAAAGGGGACTATTTTTAATCTGGTATCTTCTTCAAAGGCAATGACTAATTCTGTAGCGATTATCGCTATTCTGATCGCCGTGATTGGGGTAATTAATACTATTCTTATGTCAGTCTTTGAAAGAACTAAGGAAATCGGTGTAATGAAAGCCATTGGCGCTTCACGTTTGGATGTCTTCCGTATTATTTGGCTGGAAACTACGCTTATATGTGTCTTGGGCGGTATTCTTGGGGATATTATCGCTATTTTGGGGACAAATATAGTAGAGCATATTATCAGGCAAGTTTTGCCTTACGCGCCTGCGGGAAAACTCGTAATTATTACGCCAGAGTTATTATTTGCTTCATTCTTAGGGGCCGTGGTTATGGGTTTAATTGCCGGAGTTTATCCGGCATTCCGCGCTTCTTCCATGAGGCCGGTTGAAGCAATCAGGTTAGGAGACTAATTATGGCTAATATTTTAATTAAAGCGGATAAGATTAATAAAACTTATAAACTTTTCGCCGAAGAGATTAATGCTGTTAAGGATGTGGATTTAGAAATTTACCAGGGAGAGTTTATCGCTATCATGGGGCCTTCTGGTTCGGGTAAGACTACGCTCTTGGATATCTTAGGTTGCTTGGACAGCGTATCTGCTGGTAAGCTTAAAGTTTTAGATAATGATGTTTCCGTGCTTAAAGAAAGTTCATTGGTTAAAATTCGCCGCGCAAATGTTGGTTTTGTTTTCCAGGAGTTCTTATTAATTCCTACTCTTACAGCTTTAGAGAATGTAGAGCTGCCTTTACTTTTTGCTAAATTACCGCAGCAACGAAAACTCGCTGTAAATTTACTTCAAAAAGTAGGGTTGGGGAGCCGGATTAATCATCTGCCCAAGCAGCTTTCCGGAGGGGAGAGGCAAAGAGTGGCCATAGCCCGGGCGCTGGTAACTTCTCCAAAAATACTTTTTGCTGATGAGCCTACGGGAAATCTTGATACTAAGAGCGGCCAGCAGGTATTCGATATATTCAAAGAATTGAATCAAAAAGACGGCTTAACTATAGTTTTGACCACCCATAATTTTAAACTTGGTTTACAGGCGAAGAGAATTGTTTTTCTTAAGGATGGCCGTATTGTTTCTAGGGTAGAATCAAGTTTATGTGTTTAAAACAATGAAAGTGATGTTGGGTGTCAGAAAATATATTGAGAAAATAGAGTAAGAAAATAAAAGTCCGTTATCGGTTACTATAAAATAGTTTGACAATCGGTAGTAAAGCTATAAAATAAAAGAAATGGGGAGGTCGGTTGACCGGCCTGAGAGTTCTGCGTAGTAAGCGGATTACCCTTGTGAACCTGATCTGGATAATGCCAGCGGAGGGAAGGAGGCGATGAGTTTTTGAAACCCTTATGCTTTGGCGTAAGGGTTTTTTATTTTCCGCGGTGGCCGTATTCAGAGATTCTAAAAAAGGAGATAAAAATGTTTAAAAAGATAAGCGAGGCGCAAATTTCCAGGGCCATTGTAGGTGAATTCACGCGCTGGTTTACTGATTATATTGTTTCTGATGTAATAATTATTGGCGGCGGGCCAAGCGGCCTGGTCGCAAGCAGAGAGTTAGCAAGGGATGGTTATAAAACATTAATCGTTGAGAGTAATAATTATATCGGGGGCGGGTTTTGGATTGGTGGATACCTGATGAATCCTTTAACCTTTCGCGCTCCATCGCAAGATGTTCTGGATGAGTTAAAGATTCCTTATCGTGAGGTGGAAGCAGGGTTATTTGTTGCTGATGGTCCCAATGCCTGCTCTAAACTGATCTCCGCGGCTTGTGACGCGGGTGTAAGGGTTTTGAACATGACTAAATTTGACGATGTAGTTTTACGCAACAAAAGGGTTGAAGGGGCGGTGATCAATTGGACTCCTGTCTCAGCGTTGCCCAGGGCAATTACCTGTGTAGATCCGATATCACTGGAATCTAAACTGGTTATTGACGCTACGGGCCATGACGCCTGGGTTTGTAAAAGCCTTGAGAAACGCAAGTTGCTTAATATGGAGACTTTTGGGCCGATGGATATAAATATCTCAGAAGATGCGGTGGTTGAGAAAACCGGGGAGGTCTACCCGGGATTGCTGGTTTGCGGCATGGCGGTTTCAACTGTTTATGGACTACCGCGCATGGGCCCAACATTTGGCAGTATGTTGTATTCGGGCAAGAGGGTAGCTCTAAAGGCTAAAGAATTATTAAGCCAGTCTTCGCTAGGCAATAATTCTGTAAAGCAAGAGTTCGCAGTTACTTAGGATAATTGGGGCGGGTCGGATCTATTTGATCCGGCCCCCCTGCCTTGACAAAGTGCTGAAAATATGTTAAAGTCTTTATGTTATTTGACATTTTGACAATTTGGTATTTTAACAAACCTAATGACAAAGGCTAACCAGCAGTAATGCTGGGGCGCAAAACTTCCGATCCTTTTAATGGGAAAGCGGGGTTGCCAAGTAGGGATAAAACCCTAAATATGTCTTTTAGGGTTTTTTGTTTATAACCACTTATAAAGGAGGCCAGAGATGAAAAAGATTTTACATAAAGCCTTGGTAAGAGTAAAGAAACAGCATAAAAGGCATATGAATTTTCTTAAGGCATTGAGGATATTTGAAGGTATGCCTTTATTCGGGATCAGGCGTTAAGAATAGTAAAATTTTACTTGATTTTTTGTATTTCCTACTTATAATTAAGGGGGTGGTTAAATATGCAAGGTAATGGGGGACAAATCGTTACGCATAGAGTAATCACCATGTTGGGCCGGCAAGAGATGGATTATCTTGATAAATTAGGCAAAGATGCCCTATTTACTACTGGCCATAAACTTTCCTATAATGATATCTTGCGGGGGCTTATTGATTTTGCTATGGAAGCGGGGATATCCGGGGAAAAAATAGATTCGGCTAAGGGTTTTAAAGAGAAATTATCGCGTCAATTAAGCAGGTTAGAGATTAAAAAAGGAGGAAACTAATGAAGAACTTGATTTTGATTCTAGGCGTACTCGTATTAATCTTTGGTGGCTTAACGGCCGGATATTGCTATGAAAACGGGGCTGATGAAGAATATACCTTTACTTCCCCTCCTATGGATATTGACCGGGATGAAATTCCCTACAGTGAATCTTCGCTTAATAAACTCGAACGTGGAGTAATTAATATGGCTACATTTTGGCTGGAGCTTCCCGCTGAAGTAGCCAAGGTTTCTGATGAACAGGATCCCGCGGCCGGAGCAACCGTTGGAGTGGTAAATGGGGTAATCACCAGCGCTATACGCGGGGTGACCGCAATCTATGATACAGTTACTTTTCCCGTTCCTTCATATACCAAACCGGTAATGAAGCCGGAGTATGCCTGGACAGCAGCGGATGAGAAGATAAAGGCTTGGCTCTGGTAATTAAAAAGTAATAATTTTAAACTTTAAAAAGGGCGCCCTTAGGTAAAGGGCACCCTTTTTTGTTGTAAAAGGCAACACCCCGTATTATAGGATAAGCGGGTGTGTCCGGCTGGAGGAGGCATCGGCCGATCATATTCGGCTGGCTGTAAATTTTTTGTTAGACTTTTTCATCTCTTGCGTCAATTATGGCAGGAGGTGAAAAATGCGTAAGAATATTCTTGGCATTGCTATGGTTTGGCTAGTTATTATGGCCGGCACCCTTTTAGCCCAGGATTATTCCTGGGAGGATATAAGCAGGGGCAACTATGGAGCCCAGGTGGTTTTAGTTGATCCGCGGGAAAATGGGGTCATTTTCGCAGGGGTATCCGGAAGCGTATTGAAGAGTAACAACACGGGTAAAGGCTGGCGCAGGGTATTAGCTATAAGAAGCGGATTAAATAATATCAATGCCCTGGGATTTGATTCCTTTAACCTCAGCGTTGTTTACGCGGCTACCGATAATGGCTTATATCGCAGTAAAGATTCAGGGGAGCGCTGGGAAAGATTGTTCCGGGGGAAGAATAGCTTGGAGGGGCAGTGCAGCGCTGTATTGAGCAGTCCCTTTATTATTTTGGTTGGGACAAAAGCAGGGCTATTTATAAGTAAGGATAACGGACGCAGCTGGCGCAAAGAAAATGGCATAATGAATAATGCTGCCATCCTTAATATTGACTCTAACTTCAAGCAGGATAATATTATTTATTTGGCCGCGGACAGTGGAATATTTAAATCTATTGATCGCGGGCAAAATTGGGAAAGGGTGTTTGTGGGCCATGCTTATGGAAATGATAGTGAGGCATCTATTGATACCGGGGAAGCGGATGAAAAAAATGGTTCCTCGGCCGTACGTTTTGTAAAGGCAGATATCAGTAATATTAATGGGGTATATTTTTCCAGCCAAAGCGGGGTTTATAAAAGCTTAGATCAAGGTAAAAGCTGGATGAAGTTGACGGAATATGGTTTATTAAACCGTGATGTAAGAATGTTAAACCTGTCCGCTGGTTCTCTAGTTTTTGCGCTTACCCAGTCAGGGGTATTTCTTTATCAACAGGAACGCTGGATAGAGGCTTCTTTTGGCTTAACCGCCTGCAGGCTAAATTATTTTGATTTGGATAATAAGGGTAATATTTATCTGGCGGGAGAAAAAGGGATATTTATTGGCAAGCCAGTAAGTCTTGATAGTATTTCAGAGCAGGTGTTGGTCCAGGAGTATATTAAGTATGAACCAAAAATAAGGGATGTACAAGAGGCGGCGATAAAATACGCGGAGGTAAATCCCGAGAAAATATCCCAATGGAGGAAAATGGCGGGGAAAAAAGCGTTATTGCCGCAGATAAGTATCGGCCTGGAGCGTAACACCGTGGATTTATGGCATTGGGAAGGCGGCTCGACCGCCAAAAGCGATGACGATACCTTGCGTCACGGCAAGGATAGTATTGATTGGGATCTATCTTTGACCTGGGATTTGAGTGATTTAATCTGGAATGATGCCCAGACAAGCATTGATGTACGCTCAAAGCTTATGGTAGAGCTGCGGGATGATATTCTTGACGAAATAAATAAGCTGTATTTTGAGCGTTTGAGGGTAAAATCTGAGCTGGATAATCTGGCCATAGAAGACAGGAACAAGAGGTTTGATAAGCAGCTGAAGTTTGAGGAGTTGACCGCCTCTCTGGACTCACTTACTGGCGGGTATTATTCGGATCAATCGCAGTTGATTATATCTAAGAAATAATTAACAGGGACAGCTACCTTTTGAAAGGTAGCTGTCCCTGTTAGTCGGCTTGCGCCTCCATAAGTTATGCCCTCATGAAAAATCTTGCAATTATCACGCGTTTGTGATAATTTATTACGACCTACCAATTTATTAACCCTTTTATTATGAAGGAATTCAACTATGAGTACACTGCATTTTACGGACACTAATTTTAGAAAAGAAGTCCTGGAGTCTAAACAGCCGGCAATGGTTGATTTTTGGGCGAGTTGGTGCGGGCCATGCAAGATGATCGCCCCGCATATTGATGAATTAGCTAAGGAATACGCGGGTAAAATGAAGATCGGCAAGATTGATGTTGATGCCAACCCTAAAATCGCCACTGAATATGGAATAATGTCAATTCCTACCATTATGTTTTTTAAAAACGGGAAGGTTTCAAACCAGGTAGTTGGCGCGCTCAGCAAGCTTGACTTAAAACGTAATATAGAAGAAAATCTTTGATGCGTAAAATCTTTATCGCCGCCACTAAACAGAATGACGGCAAGACCACAGTTTCTCTGGGAATAATCAAAAACCTGCAGGAGAAATTCGGCAAGGTAGGTTTTATTAAACCTATCGGCCAGCGTTACCTGGAAGGAGAGGGGGTAAAGATTGATGAAGATTCCATTCTTATCGAGGAGGTTTGCGGCATAAAAAGCGGGCTCAAGGACATGAGCCCGATCGCGGTTGAGAAAGGTTTCACTGAAAAATATATTATGAAACCGGATAAGAAAAATATCTCCAAGCAGATTCAGGATTCCTTCCGCAGGATTTCTAAAAATCAGGAGTTGGTGGTAATCGAAGGCACCGGCCACGCCGGGGTTGGTTCGGTTTTCGATCATTCTAACGCCTCCGTCGCCAGGCTTTTAGGCTCAAAAGTAATTATTATTTCCTCTGGCGGGATAGGCCGTCCGATTGACGAAATTATCTTGAACAAGGCCCTCTTTGAGAAAGAGGGGGTCAAGGTGCTGGGGGTAATTGTAAATAAGGTCCTGCCTGACAAGTTTGATAAGATTAGCCGCCTGGTAAGAAAAGGGCTGGAGAGAAAAGGGATTGAGGTTTTAGGTGTGCTGCCTTTTAACCCTATGCTTGCCCGGCCTACATTTGAGCAGATTCTGGAAGAAACTGATTTTCAAGTACTTTGCGGAAAAGAGTACCTGGAACGTTCTGTTGCCAGGGTAATCGTTGCGGCAATGGAGGCGCGCGATGCGGTGCGCTATATCAGCGAAGATAGCCTTATGATTACTCCCGGCGACCGGGAAGATATGATTATTTGCGGCCTCGGCAGTTTCAGGGATGCCGGAAATAATAAATTAAAAATTTGCGGGATGATTTTAACCGGGGGGATCACTCCGGAGCCTCCGATTATGAACCTTTTGATCAAGGCCGAGATCCCTGTTTTGTTAGCCAAGTCTGATACTTATGATGTGGCTACCTGCCTGCATGACCTGACGGTAAAAATTCGTTCCTGCGATAAAGATAAGATTGATACCGTAATCAAATTAATTAAAGAAAATGTTGATTTTAAGAAAATTCTGAAAGGAATCTAAAATGGATGCGATTAAGCGGATTCGAAACCTTGCTAAAAGAAAACTTATGACAATTGTCCTGCCGGAATACGAAGATAAAAGGACTATCGAGGCTGCGCGTATTGTACAAGAGGAGAAAATAGCTAAGCCGTTGGTCTTGACTCCCGAGTTGATTGATAAAAACCAATTGGACAGCTATATAGAGGAGTATTATAAATTATACCAGTCCAAGGATATCAGCCTGGATACAGTAAAAAAACTTTTTTCAGACAACCTTTATTATGCGGCGATGATGACCCGAAAGGGAGAGGCCAACGGCCTGGTTGCCGGGGCGATGCATACTACTGCGGATGTAACACGCGCTTGTATACGCTGTATAGGTTTAGACGAGCGCTTTACTATCGCCTCGAGCTGTTTTGTTATGGACCTTCCGGGAAATCAATATGGAGATAATGGGACTTTTATTTACGCGGATTGCGGAGTTATCCCTGACCCCAATGCCCGTCAGTTATCCTGTATCGCTTTAACCGCCGCGGAATTAGCGGGTAAGGTATTGGATATTACCCCGCGTATAGCTTTCTTAAGTTACTCTACCAAAGGTTCGGCTAAAACAAAAGCCGCCGAAAAAATAGCTGAGGCTCTGGCTTTGCTTAAAGCGCAATCGCCCGGGATATTAGCCGATGGGGAGCTGCAGGCTGATGCTGCGATTGTACCTGAGGTGGCTAAAATAAAATGTCCGGATAGCCCGATCGGCGGAAGAGCCAATGTGCTTATTTTCCCTAATCTTGAGGCCGGGAATATCAGTTATAAGCTTTCGCAGCGGCTCAGCGGTTGCCGGGCAATCGGACCGTTATTTTTAGGTTTAAACAAGCCGGCAAGTGATTTGTCCCGGGGTTGTTTTGCTGAGGATATCGTAGATAGCGTGGCAGTTTCGGCAATAAGGGCGCAATAATGAGAATATTGGTTATTAACAGCGGAAGTTCATCTATTAAATACAAACTCTTTGATATGCCTAAAGAGCGTTTAATTTCAAAAGGCACGCTTGAGCATATAGGAGAGCAGGGATCTAAATTTGCCGACCATTATTGCGGGTTAAAAACCATACTCAAAGGCGTTGATTCTGTTGAGGCTGTGGGCCATCGTGTAGTGCATGGCGCAGAAAAATTTAAGAAACCGGCGATAGTTGATCAAAAGGTAATAAAGGGAATTAAAGAATGCTGCGCTATTGCCCCTTTGCACAATCCGGCGAATTTATCCGGAATACTTGCCTGCCAAAGGCTTTTGCCCGGAATAAGGCAGGTTGCGGTTTTTGATACGGCGTTTCATCAAAGTATTCCGGCCCATGCTTATATATATGGCCTGCCCTATGATTATTATAGGAGGTTAAAGGTAAGAAAATATGGTTTTCATGGCACCAGCCATGAGTATGTTGCTGCAGAAGCCAGCCGGATACTTAAAAAACCGCTTAATAAATTAAAATTGATTAGCTGTCATTTAGGCAATGGCTGCAGCATTACCGCGGTTGATAAAGGAAAATCCATAGATACAAGCATGGGGTTTACGCCCCTGGAAGGTTTAGTGATGGGGACGCGCTGCGGTGATGTTGATCCGGCCCTGGTTACGCATATTATGCATAAGGAAAAAATTGAAGCGCTTCATATGGAGCGCATTTTAAATAAAGAAAGCGGCCTGAAGGGTATATCCGGGATTAGCAATGATATGCGTTCTCTTGAAATAAAGGCCAGGGCAGGAAATAAACGCGCAAGGCTGGCGATTGATATATTTGTTTATCGGATCAGGAAATATATCGGGGCTTACTTGTCAGTTTTGGGAGGCCTGGATGCCCTGATATTTACCGCAGGCATAGGGGAGAATCAGCCGAGTATCAGGAGTAATATTTGCCGGGGATTATTCAGTTGTTTAGGGAAGAAACCAAAGATCATGGTAATCCCTACAAATGAAGAGTTGATGATTGCCCGCCAGACCTATAAATTAATCGCACCCCGCGCAAGGGTAGCATAAGCGGCGGGCACATTGTTTTATCTGAGAAACAAGTGCGACGTTTCTGCGTCGTGTACCCTTTCTGGGCAAGGAGAAAAATAAAATGTTAAGAACTATGTTGAAATCCAAGATTCACAGGGCAACGGTGACTGATGCCAATCTTTACTATGAAGGCAGTATTACTATTGACGCGGATCTAATTCGCGCCGCGGATATACTGGAGCATGAAAAGGTAGAGGTATTTAATCTTAACAACGGGCAGCGCATTGAAACATATGTGATTAAAGGCAAACCCGCCAGCGGCGTAATTTGCTTGAATGGCCCGGCAGCCCGGGGGGCTTGCCCAGGGGACCAGGTAATTATTGTTTCTTATGTATTGCTTGAAGATAAGCTAATAAAGAAAATTAAGCCAAAGGTGGTAAAGGTAAATGCAAGAAACCAGATTAAGGGTTAAGATATACGGAGATTCTGTATTAAGAAAAAAGGCAAAACCGGTTAAAGAACCTACAGCTGAACACCGCAAAATTTTAAGTTTAATGGCTCAATCCATGTATGAGAATTCCGGCATCGGCCTGGCTGCCCCTCAGGTTGGAATGAGCGTACAGTTAATTGTGGTGGATATCGGAGAAGGGCTTTATAAATTAGTTAATCCCAAAATCGTTAAGCGGCAGGGCGCTCAAGCCATACAGGAGGGGTGTCTTAGCGTGCCGGGAGCCTGTGTTAAAGTCAGGCGCTCAAAACAGGTTTGGGTTGAGGCGCTTGATGAAAATAACCGGCCGGTAAGAATAGAGGCCAGGGATCTCTTCGCCTGTGTTTTACAACATGAAATTGATCATCTGGAAGGCAAGCTTATAGTTGATTACGCGTCTTTTTTGGAGAAATTAAGAATCAAAAGAAAATTGGCGGCATTAAAAAAAGACGCCAAGACCCGCAAATTGTAGCTTTAGTGAGGCGATCAAGTAATGTATGATTTAATTATTATAGGGGCTGGCCCGGCAGGGCTTACCGCCGCTTTATATGCCGGCCGCAGCCGGTTGGACACAATCTTAATTGAAAAAATGGCGCCTGGCGGCAGGATCCTGATGAGCGAGAGTATTGAAAATTATCCAGGTTTCCCTGGCGGGGTCACTACTGTCGAATTGATCAGCCGGATGGAACGGCAGGTTAAAGAGTTAGGCGTAAAGATCGAGAGCAATGAAGTGCTGGATTTAGATTGCGTAAAGAAAACCATTACAACCTCAAGCGGCAGGTATGAAGCGCGGGCGGTTATTATTGCCAGCGGCGCGCATCCGCGTAAATTAAATGTTCCCGGGGAAAAGGAATATACCGGACGGGGGGTTTCTTATTGCGCTACTTGCGACGCGCCTTTTTATAAAGGCAAGAAAGTGCTGCTTGTCGGAGGCGGAAATGCGGTTGCTGAAGAGGCCATATATCTTAGCCGTTTTGCCGGCTCAGTTACTATAATCCATCGCCGTCAGGACCTGCGCGCTTCGGCGATCTTGCAGGAGAAGATGCAGGGGGATAAAAAGATAAGTTTTATTTTAAGCAGCCTGGTTACTGAGATTAAGGGAGCCCGGAAGGTTGAGGCAGTCAGGATAAAGGACCTCTTAAGCGGTAAAGAAAGCGATTTTGGGTGCGATGGGGTTTTTATCTATATCGGCTACGAGCCGGAGACGGTGTTTTTAAAAGGCAAATTGCAGATGGACGAGGCGGGTTTTATTATCGCAGATGATTCTATGGCGACTTCAGCTGAAGGTATATTTGCCTGCGGCGACTGCCGCAAGAAAAGTTTATATCAGGTGATAAACGCCTGCGGCGATGGGGCGGTAGCGGCTGATTCCGCGTACAAATTTATCGCGAATAGGAGCAGTTAAATGGAAAGTCTTCCCACTACTAACAAGAAGTTGATTGATTGGGTAGATAAGATAAAAAAGCTTTGTGCGCCTGAGCATACTGTTTGGATCGACGGCTCCGAAGAGCAAAGGCTGACCCTTGAAAAGGAATGCGTTGTTTCAGGAGAGCTGTTGCGTTTAAATAAGGAGAAATTACCCGGTTGTTTTCTGCATCGTACTGCCCATGATGATGTCTCACGCACAGAACACTTAACTTTTATCTGCACTAAGAAAAAGCATGATGCCGGGCCGAATAATAATTGGATGGCTCCGGCCAAGGCGTACCAGAAGGCAAAATCTATATTTAAAGGGGCCATGGCCGGAAGAACTATGTATGTAATCCCGTTTTCCATGGGGCCGGTAGGCTCCCCTTTTAGTAAAATCGGGGTAGAGATAACCGATTCCCGGTATGTTGTACTGAATATGTTAATTATGGCCCGCTGCGGCGGAGCTGTTTTAAAGCAACTGGAAAGGGACAATGATTTTACTAAATGCCTGCATTCAAAGGCCCAGTTGGATATTAATAAAAGATTAATCCTGCATTTTCCGGAAGATAATACAATCTGGAGCGTGGGTTCTGGGTACGGAGGCAATGTGCTTTTAGGTAAAAAATGCCTTTCTTTGCGTATCGCCAGTTATGTCGCCAGGAAAGAAAAATGGATGGCCGAACATATGCTGATTATGGGTATTGAGGAGCCTAATGGCCACGTTGAGTATATCGCCGCGGCTTTTCCCAGCGCCTGCGGTAAAACAAATCTGGCGATGATGGTCCCTCCGGAAGGGCTCAAGCAGAAAGGTTATCGTATCTGGACGTTAGGGGATGATATCGCCTGGATGCGCGTTGATTCTGACGGTTCGCTTTGGGCGGTAAACCCCGAGACAGGTTTTTTTGGTGTCGCCCCCGGCACAAACTCTAAAGCCAACCCCAATATGGTAGAGACAATTAAAAGCAGTACTATTTATACTAATGTGCTTTTAAAACCTGACAATACCGTTTGGTGGGAGGGTGCGGATGGGGAGGCCCCTGCTCAGGGTATCGATTGGAAGGGTAATCCCTGGAAGCCGAATATGAAAGATGCCCAAGGGCAAATAATTAAAGGGGCGCATGCCAATGCGCGTTTTACCGCCCCTATCGCGAACTGCCCTTCGGCTTCATTCAGGCTGGATCAGCATCACGGGGTACCGATTTCAGCGATTATTTTCGGAGGCAGGCGCCAGCATGTAGCGCCGCTGGTATATCAATCATTTAACTGGCAGCACGGGGTATTTGTGGGAGCAACTATGGGTTCAGAATTAACCGCGGCCCAGGTGGGAAAAATTGGCCAGGTGCGCAGGGATCCTATGGCGATGTTTCCTTTTTGCGGCTACAATATGGCGGATTATTTCAGGCATTGGTTGAATATGGGTAAACTTATGGCCAAACCGCCAAAGATTTTTCATGTCAATTGGTTTAAGACTGATGAGCACGGTAGATTCATCTGGCCGGGTTTTTGCGAGAACTTAAGAATATTAGAGTGGGTATTAGACCGCTGCAATAATAAAGTAAATGCCATGGAAACTCCCATAGGTTATTTACCTTATGCTTTTGATATTGATATGACCGGATTGAATCTTTCAAAAGGCGCATTAGAAAAATTGCTTAAGGTTGAAAAATCCGAGTGGTTAGAGGAGTTAAAGGGAGTGCATAAATTCTTTGGGAATTTTAAAAATGATCTGCCCGGAGAGCTCTGGAGTGAGTATGAGGCATTGCTGGAAAGGCTGAGAAGATATGGAAAGTAGCGTTTTATTAAAGACTGAATTCAGCGAGCTTAAACTTTTCCGCCGGGGGAAAGTCAGGGATGTTTATGATTTAGGGGATAAACTTCTCATTGTTTCTACTGACCGCATATCATGTTTTGATGTGGTTTTATCCTGCGGCGTTCCTTGTAAGGGCAGGGTTTTAACCAGCTTATCCGTTTTTTGGTTTGATTTTATTAAAGATATAATTGCGCATCATTTGATAACCGCCGACGTAGAAAAATACCCCCCTGAATTGAAGAAATACAGAAAAGATTTAGCCGGCCGTTCGATGCTGGTGTTAAAAACCAGGCCCTTGCCGGTTGAATGCGTGGTAAGGGGGTATCTTTCCGGGTCAGGCTGGAAAGAGTATAAACAAAAGCAGTCAGTTTGCGGAATAAATTTGCCCGCGGGGTTAAGGGAATCGGACAAGCTTGCTGAGCCTATATTTACTCCATCGACTAAGGCGGATGTGGGGCATGATGAGAATGTCAATCAAGAATATATTGAAGGCCTGCTCGGCCGCAAGATGGCTGAGAGCTTAAAAAAGGCAAGTATAGAAATTTATAAGCGCGCAAGCGATTATGCCTTGCAAAAAGGGATTATTATCGCGGATACAAAATTTGAATTTGGGATTTATAATGACCGTTTGATTATTATTGACGAAGCGCTTACTCCGGATTCATCGCGTTTTTGGCCGCTTGAGGATTACGGGCCGGGCCGGGCTCAGCCGAGCTTTGACAAACAATTTGTGCGGGATTATTTAGAGACCCTGGATTGGGACAAGGCTCCTCCTGCGCCAGCGCTACCCACAGAAATAATCTCCAGGACAACAGAGAAATACCTGGATGCCTATCGTAAGTTAACCGGAAAAGAAATTCAGTAGATATGTTTAAATTTAAGCAGGTATTATCCTTGTTATTCAGGATCTTGATCAGCGTTGTGCTCTTGTTTCTTTTGTTTAAGTTCAACAAGATTGATTTTAACTCTTTGATAAACGATATAAAAGGCGCCGACAGGCTGTTTTTGGCCCAGGGGTTTGCGATTGCCCTGTTTGTCCATATACTTGGTTTTTTACGCTGGCAGATGCTGCTTAAGGTGGTTGAGATCAATGTCCCTTTTAAAAAACTGGTCAGTTCTTTTTGCGGGGGGGTTTTTTTCAGTATTTTTCTCCCTTCAACTATCGGAGGCGACTTGGTTAAGACGGCGGATCTTGTCTCGCACACTCAAAAGGCAAAGCAGGTTATTGCCACGGTTTTCCTGGACAGGCTGAGCGGTTATGTGGGGTTAGTGCTTGTGGTTTTGCCTGCGGTTTTATTAGGCGGTTGGCTTATAAACGATAAAACAGTTTATTTTTCTGTAGCCGTAATCGTCATCTTGCTGGTTGCCGTGCTTTTACTTTTATTTAATAGTTCTATATATAAGAGGATTGCCAGGTTTTTATCTGTGCCAGGCGCAGGAAAGATCAGGGACTCGGTCAGGGATATGCATCGAGAGCTCCATATTTTTCGTAATCACAAAAAGATAATTATCGCCAACCTTGCCCTGTCATTCCTTATTCAGGTGCTTTTCCCGCTTGGGGCTTATTTTGCCGGCCTTTCTTTGGGGATAAAAATCAATCCGATATATTTTCTTATTTTTCTGCCTATAATCAGCGCAATTACATTGCTTCCAATCGCTATAGGAGGTTTAGGTCTAAGGGAAGGTTTATTTGTAGTTTATTTTGCCAAGGCCGGAGTTATAAAACAATTAGCCCTGGCGATGTCGCTTTTATCTTTTTCTTTTGTCGTTTTTTCCGGGGCTATAGGAGGGATTATCTATGTCCTTACAGTACATCATCGACGCATACAACGTAATCAACCATCCTCAGTTTAGGCCCGGCGTAAAAAAATCTTCCAATATTCAGAGCTTGCTCGCAGACTTCATTAGATCAAACAGATTATCCGGAAGCAGGAAAAACAAGGTTATCATTGTTTTTGACGGGTATCCTCCTCATGGAGAGAAGATGCCTGAAGATGCGGGTTTATCCTGTTTGTTTTCGCGCATGATTGAAGCGGATGAAATGATAAAAAAACTGGTGGAGGAATCCGGGCAGCCCCGGAATATTATCGTTGTTTCGGATGATCGTGCCGTACAATCGGCAGTCAGGATTTTGGGCGCCAGGATCTCGGGCGTGGAAGAATTTATCTGCGGCAGGAATAGCTTAAGGGCGCTTGATTACCGTTGTCAGGAAAGAGAAGAGAGTAAGGTATCTTATTCCAAGATGGAGGAGATCAACGCAGAACTTAGGAGAAAATGGCTAAAGTAAAGCAGGAGAGGTTAAATTATATTAAATTCCTGGGTACTGCGGGAGCGCGTTTTGTGATGATTAAACAGCTGCGCGCTTCCGGTGGATTATGGGTTTCCTGTGGAGCGGCCAATATCCTGATTGACCCCGGGCCGGGAAGTATTGTGCGCTGCGCCTCCAGCAGGCCGAGGCTTGATCCCGGAAAACTGGACGCTATTATTTTAACTCACCGGCATCTAGACCATGCCAATGATATAAATGTAATGATCGAGGCAATGACCGAGGGCGGGTTTAAGAAAAAGGGGGTTGTTTTTTGCCCCCCTGACGCGGTAGGGGAAGATTCCGTTATACTTAAGTACGCGGCTGATTTTCCTGAGAAAATCCAGATTATCAAGCCAAGGCAGAGTTACCGGGTGGGGGATTTCAGTTTTACTACTTCCATGCGCCATATCCATCCCTGCCAGACTTATGGCTTGAAGTTTAATATAAAAGAAACCAGCGTCGGCCTTATTAGCGATACAAGATATTTTCCCGGCTTGCTTGATTTTTATAAAACAGATGTTTTGATTATTGCGGTTGTTTTTTATGAGAGGCGCCAGGGTATTGACCATCTTAGTTTGGATGAAGCGGGGATGATTATCAGCAAGCTAAAGCCCAGGAAAGCCGTGCTTACCCATTTTGGCATGAGCATGCTTAAATCCAAGCCGCTGCTTCAGGCGCAAAAATTATCTAAAGCTTCAGGTATAGAGGTAATTGCGGCTTACGACGGTATGGCTCTGAATTTTTAGCTTATCTTTTTTGTTTTCTCAGGCGTATGGCGATACACAGGACTTTCCGGTTAGAATGGCAGCGGGGCGGGTAAGTAAAAGGGAATATCCTTGACATAACAGCTTAGTTATGTTAAAGTTATACAGTTATAACTAAAAAAGGAGGGGATATGAGTAGTTGGCAAGTCGTGTTGCTTGAACCAGCCAGAAGCGTGCTTACTCAGATTAGCCAATTTATGGTTAATGTGCTTTTGGTTATAGTTATTCTGATCATTGGTTGGTTGATTTCTAAGGTGTTTAAGGCTGTTGTGAGCAGGGCTTTAAAGACGATAAAAATCGACACGCTTTCTAGCCGGATAGAGTTAGATAAAATACTTAGCAAAGGCGGAATTACATATTCGCTTTCTGACCTAGTCGGGATAATCTGCTATTGGTTAGGGCTTTTAGTTACTTTTATGGTCGCGATTAATGCCATAGGACTTACTATAGCGGCAGAGTTGTTGAACAAGGTTGTGCTTTATATTCCGAATGTGATTGCCGGGATATTTATCCTGATTATCGGTATGTTTGCCGCTACAGCCTTAAAGAATATTGTAAAGACCGCTGCTAACAATGCCGGCTTGAGCCAGGGTAAATTGTTAGGACAAGTAGTAGAAGTAGTGGTCATGATTTTTACGGTATTTGTAGGCCTGGAACAGCTTAACATCGGTATACGCGTTACTGAGCTTACTATAGCTATTATCTTGGGTTCGTTCGGCTTAGGCCTGGCTTTAGCTTTTGGCCTGGGTTGCAAAGATGTAGCTGGGAGGTTTGTTTCTGAATTAGTGGAGAAGCTGAAGAAGAAATAATACAGTTTCTTTTTATTAATCTTAAACCCCGCGCCGCCTTGGCGCGGGGTTTAATTTTAATCTGCAGGCGACTTTGACCGTCTCGTTTGCCGCGTTGAAATTCTTGATTACGCCATGAAGACAATAAAGAATGCCGTATTTTCTTTGATTACTTTGCTTCTATTCGTATTTATAGCGGAGATAACCCTGAAAGCCTTGGGGTTTCCCGCGATATTGATAGATAGTAAAGTAAATGCCCTCATTGAGTGCCGGGAGGAAACGGATGCCTACTACAGGAAATATAATTTTAATCGCCTGGGATTACGGGGGAAAAAAGAGATTTTAGCGAAGCAAAACGATGTATATAGGATCGTTTGCATCGGTGACTCCTGGACATTTGGCCTGAATGTCCCGGAAGATAAAACCTACCCGGCTGATTTAGAAGTTTTTCTTAAGAAGAGTGTGCCGGAAATGAAAATAGAGGTGGTCAACGCGGGCCTGCCGGGCAATAGAGTTGAAGAGCTTATTTGTTTTCTAAGAAATAATATTAATCTTTTAAACCCCGATTGTATTATTTTCCTGGGTGGAATGAATGGTATAGCGGCAGATAAAGTAAAAAACCCCTGGAAAAATCGCTACTTAAGGTTTTATACCTCTAAAATAGGTTTATGTTTATCGAAAAGCCGCCTGTATAATGTATTGGAAAATTTGGAATTGGATTTAGGGGGTATTATTCAATATTTCAAAAAGGAGGCCACTCGGGAGGAGATGGTGGTTGTTTCCACTGCGGGCTTCTTGGACCGCTTGCAAAAGGAGGGTAAGGTTATTATCCTTCTGAATTACCCGCTTCCTAAGATATCAAAAACCATTCCTTACAATGTTTATCAGGGGTACGGTAACCGCTCGATCAACAAGATGTTAAAGTATTTCTTAAAGGAAAATTCAAATTTCGTTTTTATTGATTTATATGATATTTTCAGGAAAAATGAAGATTGCGACAACCTTTTTTTAAAAATGTATTATACGCACCCTAACGAAGACGGATACAGTGTTATATCAAAGGCGATAGGCGCCTATTTAGGCAAAAAAATATTTTTAGAGAAAGAATGAAGAAAACGGCAAATATCAGTCCGGCAAATAAAAAAGTTTTCCTAAAGACCTTCGGCTGTCAAATGAACGTGCGGGATTCCGAAGTGATCTGCGGTTTATTGAGGGATGCGGGTTATGAAATTTGCGCTTCTGATAAAGATGCCGCTATCATTATATTTAATACCTGTTCCGTGCGCCAGCATGCTGAAGACAGGGTATGGAGCCTGATCGGAAGTTATAAAGGCTCAAAGATTATTGGCTTGGTAGGGTGCATGGCCCAGAATTATAAAGAACGCGCGTTTCAGCGTGATGCGCATATCAGTTTTGTAGTCGGGCCGCAGGACATCCATAAGATCCCCGGTATATTGGATAAGTTTGCTGCCGGTGATCTCTTTGAGCGTAAGATCTGGGAGGTAGACAGTTTGAGCCGTCAGGAAGGGATTTATCACACAGGGTTCTTCCAGGATAGAGATCATGGGTATGTGGTTATATCCGAGGGGTGTTCTAATTTCTGCTCTTATTGTGTAGTGCCTTATGTGCGCGGCCCTTTGCGCCACCGTAAGAATAAAGATATCCTTATGGAAATTCAGGAGGCTATTGCGGGCGGAATTACTAAAATTACCCTTTTGGGGCAAAATGTTAATGCCTATCATGATGAGGGAGTTAATTTCTCGGGACTCATGGAACAGGTTAATGCGTTAGAAGGTTTGGCCGGGTTTGATTTTTTTACTTCCCATCCCAGGGATGCCAACATAGAGTTTTTTAAGTCAATTCGCGATTTGCATAAGCTGGCTAAGTCATTGCATCTGCCCCTGCAGTCAGGTTCGAACAGGATTCTTAAACTTATGAACCGGGGGTATTCGGTAAAAGAATACTTGGCTTTAGCCGATTCTTATCGTAAAATTGTTAAAGGCGGCCTTTTGACTACGGATATTATTGTGGGGTTCCCTACTGAAACTGATACAGAATTTAAAGAGACCTGTGATTTGGTTAAAGAGGTAAAATTTAACGCTGCCTATATTTTTAAATATTCTCCCCGGCCGAACACAGAAGCGGCAAGATTGGCTGAGGCCTTGACTAAAGAGGAAAAAGAAAAGCGGCATAAGAAAATACTTGATTTGCAGATAGGGATATCTAATCAGCTTAAGGAGTAAACAGAGCGGTGCAAAAGCTTAAAGTTAATTTAATAATCCTGGGTATTTTTGTTTTTCCGGCTGTTGCCTGGGCAGGAAACCTTGATGTTTTAAAATCTGATTTCTTGCAAGGGAATTACCACAGGGTGATCTTTGAGTCTAAGGCTCAGGCCGGGCGTTTCAATATTCAGGGCGCGGATGAGTTAAACTATTTATTAGGCCTGAGTTATTTAAAACAGGATAAGTTTGAGCAGGCACAGGATTGTTTCCGGAGGATATTAAGTAATCCCGTAAGCAAATTTAAGGAACGTGCGGCCATGGCCTCGGCGGATGTTTATTTAATCAAGGGGCAGTTCCAGGATGCGGAAGATATTTATAATAAACTGCTACAGGACAGCCCCAATACCAGTTTGAAGGCAGGGATATTATATCGTTTAAGCCAGTCAGGTTATAGAAAAGGCAGCGCGCAGCAGTTTAATGAATATTTATCGAAGTTAAAAAGAGATTTCCCTTTGAGCCTTGAATTAAAGTCGGTCAAGGCTATGCCGAGAAGTGAACCGTCTTTAAATGGAAAAGGAGAGTTTTCGGTACAGGTGGGGTTTTTTGTAAAAAATTTGAATGCCGTTAATTTTAAGGATAAACTGCTGGCTATGGGATATCCTGCTTATGTAGAGGGCTCCAATGAGGGTTACAGGGTTAAAATTGGCAGGTTTAAGACACAAATGGAGGCATTGGATACAGAGAACAAACTTTCCCGGGAAGGTTTTTCAACCAAGCTCTGCCCGTAGTATTTTATGTCCAAGAAGAAAATTATCTTCCTTGTCGGACCTACCGCGATAGGTAAATCCGCGATCGCGATTCATTTGGCTAAAAAGATTAACGCCGAGATTGTTTCCTGCGATTCCATGCAGGTATATCGTTCTATGGATATTGTTACCTCCCAGCCAAGCCGCGCGCAAAGGAAAAAAGTAAAACATCATCTGCTTGGCGTAGTTGATCCCTCTAAGGAATATAATGTGGCCAGGTATAGAAAAGAGGCGATGTTGGTTTGTAAAGAACTATTTTTAAAGGGCAAGACTCCGTTGTTTGTGGGGGGTACGGGACTTTATTGCTCTATTATAATCGACGGGCTATTTCCGGCTGCTCCGGAGGATAAGCTAATCCGCGCCAGGCTCTATAAGCAGTTAGCGCTTAAAGGGAACAAGTATTTGCATAAAAGATTAGCTAAAATCGATCCTCTATCCGCTAAAAAGATACACCTTAATGATGCCAGAAGGATTATCCGTGCTTTGGAGGTTTACGCAAAAACCGGCATGCCTATAACTGCTTTGCAAAAGAAAAGGAGCGGATTGGGAGATGAGTATGAAATTAGGATCTTTGCTTTAAACACGGATAGGCAGGCGCTTTATGATAAAATCAATAAAAGGGTTGCTAAGATGTTTCGCTCCGGTTTAATTAATCAAGTCAGGTATTTGCTCAGGCGTAAATTAAGCAAGACTGCCAACTGCGCCATCGGAATCCGTGAATTAGAAGGTCATTTTGATGGGGCGTATCCTTTGGAGGAAGCCAAACGGCTTATCCAGCGTAACAGCAGGCGCTACGCCAAACGCCAGTTCACCTGGTTCAGGAAAGATAAGCGTATACAGTGGGTTAATATCAAGCATAAAGAATCTCCCGGGGAGGTTGCCAAACGGATATGGAAAAAGCTCTCTTAGTCAGTATTCAAATAAAAACAGATAAGCATCACTGGCGTATTGAGGATATCTCTTCGGAATTGGAGGAGTTGGCTGTTTCTGCCGGTGTTGAGGTGGTTGAAAATATAATCTGTATTTGTGACAGGGCTACGGCAAATTATCTGATTGGCAAGGGTAAGGTTGAAGAGATCAGCGTGATTGCCGGTGAAGAGGCTGTGGATACGGTAATCTTCAGCCACGACCTTTCAGGTACGCAACAACGTAATCTGGAGGATGCCCTGGGCAGAAAAACGATTGATCGCACACAGCTGATTCTTGATATTTTTAGCCGCCGCGCCAAAAGCCCTGAAGGCAAGATGCAGGTGGAGCTGGCCTTGCTTCAATATTTACTCCCCCGCTTAGTAGGTAAAGGGATTATGCTTTCGCGTTTAGGGGGAGGGGTTGGTACCCGCGGCCCGGGAGAAACTAAGCTTGAGGTTGACCGCCGCCAGGTCAGGAAAAGAATTGATAAGCTGAAAAACGATTTAGAGGCATTCAGGTTGCATCGTTTGACCACGCATAAAAAACGAAAAGGCAATAACATGCCTTTAGTGGCCTTAGTCGGCTATACCAGCGCCGGAAAATCCACGCTGCTTAACCGCCTGACTGATGCTGTCCAGCCTACTTCGGGGAAATTATTTACTACACTTGATCCGCTTTCTAAGAGTTTGCAGCTGCCCAATGGGCAGGATATCATTGTATCTGACACTGTCGGATTTTTGCATGACCTTCCTCATCACTTGATTGAGGCATTCAAGGCCACATTGGAAGAGGTTTCTGAGGCGGATTTATTGGTGCATGTCCTGGATGCGGCTGATCAGCGTATGTATCAGCATAACCTGGCTGTACAAAGCGTCTTAGATGAATTAGGTTTAAAAGATAAGCCGGTTCTGGTGGCGTTAAACAAAATTGATTTGATTACCGACCAGAGCTGGTTGAAGGTTTATAAGAATGAATTTGCTGATGCTGTTGTTTTATCCGCCAGAACAGGGGAAAACATAGAGGCTTTAATTGAAGGCATACAAAAGCATTTTTCCGGACTTATGTTAAGCCTGGAAATAATCATACCTCATAGCCGCATGGAGCTGGTTGATTTTTTTTATCGTAAGGCCAAGGTAGAAAAGATTGATTACTTGCAGAAGGGAATTAGCATAAGCTTAAACATATCCCGGGAACTTTTCAGCAAAATAAATAAGGATAAGGATATTAAGGTTATTTGTTAGTTAATCTAACAAAAATAATTATTTCACTTGACAAAGAATAAATACTGTGTTAGGCTCAAGTTACGGGAGGCCGGAGATGACCGTATTGCGTCTCAAGATAAGCCCTGAAGAACCGGTTTATGTAATCGGAGTGGTTTGCAGGCTGGTGAATATTCCTGTGTGGACTTTGCGTCAGCTGGATAAAGCAGGGGTGGTGCGGCCTAAACGTATAGGCAGAAAAAACCGCTTATACTCCCTGAAGGACTTAAAAAGGCTGGAATATGTCCATTACCTGATGGAGACAAAACGGGTAAATATCCACGGGGTAAAAATTATATTAGAAAAGGAGGGATGATTTTTTTTGGCAATATATTAGCACTCTCAATATTTAAGTGCTAATCTTGTTGACAAAACATCAAATTGTGTTAAAATTACGCCTTATTCACAGTTTGCAGGCGGTAAAAGGGGGAAAAGTGGTGCGCAGCGTTGATTATAACACACGCAGGAAATCGATTTTAAGCTCGGCTATCAACCGTTATATCAAAAACGCGGTTCCTGTGGCCTCCGAAGATATGGCTGATGAATTTGAATTAAGTTCGGCAACCATCAGGAACATATTTTCTGAGCTTGATGAATCCGGGTTTTTAAAGCACCCTTACACTTCAGGAGGAAGGATCCCCACTGATAAGGGGTACCGCTATTATGTGGATTTCCTGGTCCAGCAGATTGAGCTGCTTGATGATGAGAAAAAACGTATTCTCAGAGAGTGCAAGAAGAAGATCCGCAGGCTGGATGATGCTCTTGAGAATACCTCTGAAGTGATTTCCGAGATTACGCACTACGCGGGCATTGTTTCATTTCTGGAGTGGCAGGATAAAATATTCTATAAGGGGATCAGCCGTATATTAGATCAGCCGGAATTCAAGGATGCCGACAAAATACGTCTGCTGATCAGGCTGATGGAGGATAAGGGCCGGCTGCTTGGTATTATCAACCGTGATTTTTCCGGTAAGGTAAAGATTTATATCGGAAGCGAATTGGGGTTTCCCGAGATGGAGAGCTGCTCTTTAATAGTTACGAGCTATAAATTAAAAAATCAGCCTTCCGGACGGCTTGCGGTGTTAGGGCCCATGCGCATGGAGTATGACCATATTATCCCCGCTTTAGAGTATATTTCTGATGTTTTAACGGATGTGCTCAGCACAATTTAAAGATGGATGAGATAAAAAAAGAGAAAAAAGAGCATAAAGAGAATCAAGAGTATAAAGAGGATAAGGATTCCGAAGCCGTCACGCTTAAGCAATCCGAATACAATGAGCTTAAGGTTGCGGCGGAGCAATCTAAGGATAATCTGGATAAACTCTTGCGTTCTCAGGCGGATTTTGAGAATACGCGCAAACGCCTGGAAAAAGACAAACTGGAATTTATTAAATATGCCAATGAAGGCATACTTCTGGAGCTGTTAAATGTTTTAGATGATTTGGAGCGTACCATAAATTTAGCGGAAGATAAGCATGAAGACCTGAATGCTTTTTTAAAGGGTGTTGAAATGATTTTAGCGCACCTTTATGATATGCTCAAGCAGCATGGAGTTAAACCGATTGAAGCCGAGGGTAAAGTTTTTGATCCGCATTATCACGAGGCTTTAATGCAGGTAGAAAACAAGGATTTACCGGAACATACGATTGTTGAAGTTTTGCAAAAAGGATATTTAATGCACGAGCGGGTAATCAGGACCGCTAAAGTAAAAGTTTCTAAAAAATAGGAGGTTATTATGGCTAAAGTAATTGGAATTGACTTAGGGACATCTAACTCAGCGGCAGCGGTGATGGAAGGCGGCAGGCCGGTAATTATCCCTTCGGCAGAAGGCGCGGGCGTTGCTTCGGGTAAGGCGTTCCCTTCTTATGTCGCATTTACTAAAGATGGGCAGCGTTTGGTTGGTGAACCGGCAAGGCGTCAAGCTGCGATTAACGCTGAAGGAACTATCCAGGCCGCTAAACGTAAGATGGGCACAGATTTTAAGTTTAAGGCCTATGGCAAGGATTATACTCCGCAGCAGGTTTCAGCTTTCATTCTGCAGAAGATTAAAGCTGATTCAGAGGCGTATTTAGGAGAGAAGGTTGAGGAGGTGGTAATCACCTGCCCGGCATATTTTAATGATAACCAGCGCCAGGCAACTAAAGACGCAGGCGAGATTGCCGGGTTAAAGGTTTTACGTATTATCAATGAGCCTACGGCAGCATGCCTGGCTTATGGCTTAGAGAAGGCGGATAAAGAACAGAAAATTCTGGTATTTGATTTAGGAGGAGGCACTCTCGATGTAACAATCATGGAGATGGCTTCCGGGGTATTCCATGTTCAGTCAACGAGCGGTGATACACAGCTTGGCGGAACGGATATGGATAAGGTGATCCTGGAGTATATTGTAAGCCAGTTTAAGCGTGAAACAGGAATTGATTTAATGAGCGATAAAATGGCGGTGCAGAGGGTGCGTGAAGGGGCTGAAAAAGCGAAAATCGAGCTGTCCTCCACTGTAAGTACGGACATTAATTTACCCTTTATTACTGCCGACGCTACAGGCCCGAAGCATTTGACCATGACTATTACGCGCGCAAAATTGGAGGATTTGGTAGGGCCGATTATCGAGCGATGCCAGCATCCTATTGAGCAGGCATTAAATGACGCCAAATTAACCGCAAAAGAAATCGACCGTATTATTATGGTGGGCGGTCCGACGCGTATGCCTATAGTGCAGAAGTTCCTGGAGGATTATGTAGGCAAGAAAATTGAACGCGGTGTGGATCCTATGGAATGCGTTGCTTTAGGCGCGGCAATCCAGGCGGCGATTATTACCGGCGACGTTAAGGATGTCCTGCTTTTGGATGTTACGCCGCTTTCATTAGGAATTGAAACATTAGGCGGGGTGAATACAAAACTAATCGAAAGAAACGCGTCTGTGCCTACGCAAAAAAGCCAGATATTTTCAACCGCCGCGGATAATCAAACCGCGGTTACTATCCGCGTTTTGCAGGGTGAACGCCCGTTGGCTGATGATAATGTGGAGCTGGGCCGTTTTGATTTAGTAGGTATTCCGGCAGCCCAGCGCGGTGTGCCGCAGATTGAAGTAAAATTTGATATTGATCGCGACGGCATTGTGCATGTTTCAGCAAAAGACTTAGGTACAGGCAAAGAGCAGTCAATCAAAATTACTGCGCCTAAGAAATTATCAAAGGATGAGATTGATAAAATGGTTAAAGACGCGGAAAAGTTCGCTGCCGATGATGCCAAGAAAAAGGATGAGATCGAGGCGATCAATCAAGCGGATAATCTGGTTTATGCAACCGAAAAATCGCTTAAGGAGTATGGCGATAAGGTAAGCCAGGCAGAACGCGCTGATATTGAGGCGAAAGCCAATGATTTAAAAAGCGCTATAAAAGACAAAAACGTTGAACGCATCAAAAAGGGCATGGAGGAGTTGACCAGCGCTTCGCATAAATTAGCAGAAGAGATATACAAACAAGCTGCAGCTAAGCAAGCCGCGGATAAGAAACAATCTGCTAATCCGAATCCTAAGGAAGCAAATGAAGCTGCTCAGGAGCCTGATAAAGGCGCGCAGGCTGATGATGTGATTGATGCTGAATTTAAAGAGGAAGACGATAAAAAATAAAATCAGGGGACGTTTCTATTTGTTAAGAAAATAGCGACGTCCCCAGATTTTAAGAATAAAATATGTCTAGCAAGCGGGATTATTACGAGATACTGGGAGTGCAAAAGGGCGCAAGCATCGATGAGATAAAAAAGGCTTATCGGGAGCTTGCGCTGCGTTTTCATCCTGACCGCGTTCCGCAAGACCAAAAGAAAGCGGCTGAAGAGAAATTTAAAGAGATGTCTGAAGCTTATGCTGTACTTTCGGATACCCAGAAACGCTCTCTTTATGATCAATACGGCCATTCAGGAATTGACCAGAAATACGCGCAAGAAGATATCTTTAAAGGCGCTGATTTTAGCAGTATCTTTAGGGAAATGGGGGGCGGTTTTGGCTCAGGCGGGAGTATTTTTGAGGAGATATTCGGGGATCTTGGTTTTGATATCTCAGGTACGCGGCAGTCCAAGGCCCAATCCGGTAGACGCCGCGGCAGGGATTTACAGATAGCCATTGATATTTCTTTGGAGGAGGCAGCGCAGGGGCTTGAGAAAATCATTACCGTGCCGCGTTATGAAACTTGCGCCAGTTGCGGCGGCAGCGGAGCCAAGTCAGGGACCAAAAGAAACACCTGTCCTCAATGTAAAGGTTCAGGCCGGACAGTTGTTTCAAACGGGTTTTTTCAATTAGCGCAGACTTGCTCGCGTTGCGGTGGAGAAGGAGCGGTTATACAGTCTGCTTGCCCGGATTGCCGCGGAGAAGGCAGGGTAAAGATTACTAAGAAAATAAAAGTTAAGATCCCGGCGGGGGTAGATAACGGTTCTCAATTACGCGTGCGCCAGGAAGGTGAGGCAGGCATAAACAGCCGAGGCGACCTTTATGTTATTATTGAGGTAAGGCCGCATGATATCTTTGAGAGGCATAATAATGATATTGCTACTTCAGTTAATATCAGCCTGGCTAAGGCTGTTTTAGGGGGGGAGGTTGAAGTCCCGGCCCTAGAGGGGCGCTTGACTATGAAGATTCCTCCGGGTACGCAGTGCGGCAAAACTTTTCGCCTCAAGGGCAAGGGGATAGCGGATTTGCATTCCCGGGATATGGGGGATGAACTGGTGAGGGTGAATATAGAGATTCCGGAAAGGTTATCGGGCCAACAAAGGCAATTAATGGAGGAGTTTGCCCGCCTCAGCGGAGAGAATCTGGGTGTAAAAGAAAGTTTTACGGATAAGCTCAAGAAACCATTTAGATGAAAAAGGGAAAAACATGCCTACATATGAATATGAGTGTTTATCTTGCAAGCATAAATTTGAGATTTTACAGAGCATAAAAGCAAAGCCAATAACTAAATGCCCTAAATGTTCTAAAAAGGTCAGGAAACTAATCAGTAGTACGGGAGGTTTTATCTTTAAGGGAGCCGGATTCTACGCTACTGATTATAAGAAAGCGAATAAGCCTTCAGAGAATACTAATCCTGCCTCCTGCCCTAAAGCCAAACAGGGATGCCCTGGCTGCTCCGGCCACTAACGAAAGTTAAAAAAGCTTTAAAATTATTGTTTTTATTATTTTATGTGGTAGAATTATCACTATGCTGTTAAGTTAATTTTCTGCCCATCGCAAATTTAATGACCAAGATAAAAGCTTTTAAAGCGTTAGTTTATAATCCAGAGAAGATAGAAGATTTTAATCAGGTTGTTTGCCCGCCGTATGATGTAATCTCTCCGGCTGCTCAGGAGAGATTACATGAGCGTTCCGCTTATAATTTTATCCATATAGACTTAGCTAAAGATTCAGCCGTTGATGATAAGTACAGCAGGGCAGGCGCGACATTCCGGGATTGGCTTAAAGAGCGGGTGCTTGTCCAGGATGAGCGTCCGGCTATTTACTTTTATAGCCAGCAGTATGTTATCAAAGGGGAGAAGAAAACGCGTTTAGGATTTATTTCTTTGCTTAGGCTGGGGGATGAAAAGGGGTCGGTTGTTTTTGGGCATGAAAATACGCATGCGGAGGCCAAGCATGACCGCTTTAAACTGCTCAGGCAAGTCAAGGCCAATCTTAGCCCGATCTTTGTTATTTTTCTGGATAAAAAACGGATTATCCAGCGTATATTCCAGAGGTATATCTCTGGTAAAGATGCCTTTATCGAAGTTATCGATGATGAAAAAACCCTGCATAGATTATGGCGGCTGGATAACCCGGAGGCAATAGAGTTAATTGAGGGCAGTATGGACAATGAAAATATGTTTATTGCCGACGGCCATCACCGTTATGAAGTATCTTGCGCTTATCGCGACCTGATGCGTGAAAAATTAGGCGCCCAATTCTCGGGAGAAGAGGATTTTAATTACTGCCTGTCGTATTTTACCAATACAGACCCCCGCGGCCTGTCAATTTGCCCTATTCACCGTTTATTTAAATTAGATGCTGAATTAGACCTGCCGGATTTTATTTTAAAGGCTAAAGAGTATTTTGATGTTGACCAGGTTAAAGACAAGGTGCGTTTTTTCTTCCTTATGGAAAAAGCCGGATGCACGGAGCATCTTTTGGGGGTGTATAAAGATAAGAAATACTTTCTTTTGCGCCTGAAAAACATAAAGATTCTCGACCGTTTAATTGCGGATAAGCCTAAAGAGTACAGGATGCTGGATGTCGCCATCCTTAATTTTCTTGTATTAAAGAATATCTTAAACTTTGATCTGGAAAAACTCACCGGCGTAAGATATGACCCTGACCCTGAAGAGTTCATCAAGGCGGTTGACGATGACCCGGGCAAAATTGCGTTCTTCCTGAATCCGGTTAAGATCGGACAGATTATTAATGTTGCCTTGGGCGGAAACAAGATGCCTCCCAAATCCACCTATTTTTATCCTAAGGTGCTTTCCGGATTAGTAATTAATAAATTAGAGGATGGCGTAGCGGATATTTATTAAAATAACATGGCCCTATTCGGCAAACCAAAATATACAATAGTACGCGTAAAGAAAAAGGAGATACCCGACGGTTTATGGACAAAATGCGAGGGGTGCCAGGAAACCCTTTATAATAAGACCCTTGAGGAAAACCTTAAGGTTTGCCCGAAATGTAACTATCATTTTGGGCTGACCGCTTATGAGAGGATAAATACCATATTTGATAAAGACACCTTCTCTGAGTTTGATAAAGAGATGTTTTCGGTTGACCCGCTTGATTTTAAAGGGCCAAAAACCTATAAAGAAAAGCTAAAGCAGGACCAGGAGCTTACCGGTTTAAAGGACGCGGTTATTTCCGGCGAAGGCAAGGTTGACGGCAGGCCGGCGGTTATCGCTGTGACTGATTCGCGTTTTATTATGGGGTCTATGGGCTCGGTAGTGGGCGAGAAAATAACCCGGGCGATTGAATATGCCACTAAAAATAAACTTCCCGTGGTTATTGTCTCTGGCTCCGGAGGCGGGGCGCGTATGTATGAAGGGATGTATAGCCTTATGCAGATGGCCAAAACTTGTGCCGCCCTGTCTTATCACCGCAAGGCGAAATTACTATATATATCCGTGCTTACTAACCCCACGATGGCCGGAATCATGGCTTCATTTGCCGGGGTAGGAGATGTAATTATAGCCGAGCCTAACGCGCTTATTGGTTTTACCGGCCCGCGGGTAATTGAACAGACGATCAGGCAGAAGCTGCCTATTGGTTTTCAGCGTTCGGAGTTTTTGTTAGATCACGGGCTTATCGATATGATCGTGCATCGCAAAAACATGAAAAATAATCTTAGTTTGCTACTTGATTATTTTAGTTAAATTTGTATAATAGTTGAAGTGTTTATATTCAAATATCCCTCGCTTAATCGCTTGAAAATTTCGCATCCTGCGGAATTTTCTTCGCAAGCTCGGGATTTCGCTAAACAAGAGCATAAGGTGCTCAAATTCACACATTAAGGAGAGTAATTAAATGGCTCAGGTAAGTTTAAAGAATGTTTGTAAGGTTTTCCCGGGCAATGTCATGGCGGTGAATAATATTAATTTAGGCATTGAGAATAAAGAGTTTATGGTCCTGGTAGGCCCCTCGGGCTGCGGTAAGTCCACGACCTTAAGGATGATCGCCGGCCTTGAAGAAATCAGCTCGGGAGATATTTTTATAGGCAATAAACGGGTTAATGAGGTGCCGGCCAAAGACCGGGATATCGCGATGGTCTTTCAGAATTACGCGCTTTACCCGCATATGACTGTTTTTGAGAATATGTCATTTGGCCTGCGGCTCAGGCATATCCCTAAACAGGAGATTATGCAGAGGGTCAGTGAGGCCGCCGATATTTTGGGGATTAAGCGCCTATTGAGCCGCAAGCCGCGCGAGCTTTCCGGAGGAGAACGCCAGCGTGTTGCGGTGGGGCGGGCCATTGTGCGTAAACCCATGGTTTTTTTATTCGATGAGCCCTTAAGTAACCTCGATGCCAAGATGCGCGTACAGATGCGCACGGAAATTCATAAATTGCACATAAGGCTGCAGACCACAATTATATATGTAACCCATGACCAGGTTGAAGCTATGACTATGGGGGATCGTATCGCGGTAATGAAGGACGGCATCCTGAACCAGTTAGATGATCCTATTGATGTTTATGACCACCCGAAAAATAAGTTTGTCGCCAGTTTCATCGGCAGCCCCCCGATGAATATTATGCAGGGCAGGATTATCAAAAAAGAGGGAAGGCTGTATTTTGATGAGGGTAAAATCCAGGTTAAACTGGTCGAGGATATGTATAAAAAAATGACCAGCTACCTCGGCAGCGAGGTGCTTTTTGGCATCCGTTCAGAGGATGTGTATGATAAATTATTTGTTTCCGAGGCCCCTCCGGAGAATATCGTGAGGGTAAATTGCGAAGTGTTTGAACCCATGGGCTCAGAGGTGTATCTTTACCTTAATACGGGCAGGCATACCTTTATTGCCCGTGTCGGAGCGCATGACCGGCCGAAGGTCAACCAGGAGATGGATGTGGTTTTTGATATGAGCAAGGTCCACTTCTTCGATAAGAACACCGAAGAAACCATTGTTTAAGTTTTTTAACTCCTGGTTTAGTTAGAAGGCTATATGCAGCAAATCTCTCGAAAAAAGATCTGCCTACTTTTATCGCTAGCCTGTGTTCTCGCCATAATAATCAATTTCTTCCTCTTGCATCAAAAAATCAGCCTGATTATATTTTTTAGTTTCGCAGTAATTAATGCCTTTATTTGCTTCTATCTATTGCAATTTTTCGCCAATAAAGATTCCCTGGTTGAATCCCGGATTGAGAATACCAAGGAGCAGATAAATATTATCAATGTTGAGAATAAAAAAAGTAAAGAGCTTGGCGTATCCCTTAAATTTAAGATTACCCGTTATGATAACCTAAAGAAAGTTATTGAGGAGCTAAACCGCAGCTTAAGGTTAGAGGTTGTTGTTAACGTATTAAGTTCCACCGTCTACTCTTTAATTTCAAATTCCTGCGGCAGCGCGCTTTTCTACCTGCTGGACAGCCAAACCCAGAAGTTAAGCCTCATACATTCTGTAAAAGAAGACAGGCAGATGGTTATCTTGTCTAAGGAGGGGGATATCTTTGACTTCTGGGTATTAAGGCATTCCCGCGAGCTTATCATTGAGGACCTGAAGAATGATTTCCGTTTTGACTTAGATACAGTACGCAGCCAGGAGATGCGTCCGGTTTTATCTTTGATTAGCTCGCCCTTGATCAGCCATCATTCCCTGCTTGGCCTGCTGCGCCTTGAAAGCGACAAGAGAGGCTCTTTTAATCAGGATGATTTGCGTTTTCTTTCCCTGGTTTCCGGCCTTGGGGCGGTGGCCCTGGAAAACAGCCTGCTTTTTCAAAAAACCCAGGATTTGGCTATACATGACGATTTAACCGGGCTTTACACAAAACAGTATTTTATCGGCAGGTTAAAAGATGAATCCAGGCGCTGCCTGCGCCTGGATCAGCGCCTTGCCTTGATGATGATCGATATTGATTTTTTCAAACAATATAATGATAAATTCGGCCATACCGCCGGGGATATTGTTTTAAAGAAGGTAAGCGCTTTATTAAAAGACAGTTTAAGCCAGCTTACTCCGCTGTTATGCCGCTTCGGTGGAGAGGAATTCTTAGTTATGCTGCCGGGGATGAATAAGCAGAGGGCATTGGAGGTTGCAGAGGAGCTGCGCCAGAGGATTCAAAGCGAAAAGATCCTCCTGCGGCGTCAAAATACATCGATTACAGTTTCTATCGGAGTGGCCTCTTTGCCGCTTGATACAAAAGACGAGGATGAGCTAATTCAAAAAGCCGATAAGTCCATGTATGAGGCTAAGCGCAAAGGGAGAAACCGGGTATGCCATATATAATTTTATTTTTAATTTTAACAGTTAGCTGGATTATACTTTTATATGATTTTTTATCAGCGCGGCTTAAACGCAAAGAAGCCGAGAGCGCCGATTTAGTTAAAGAGCTTAATAGTTTAAAGGAAAATAAGCAGCTCCTGGATTCGGAGAATGCTCAGCTTAATAAAATTCTTGTGGAGACCCTGGCGCTTTATGAATTGACTAAAGATATTTGCAAGGGCCTTGATGAGGAAAAAATATTCGCTATCTTCCGGGATAACCTGAGAAAACATATCGGTATCAGGGATTGCCGGTATCTTAAAGACAGCGCGGAGCTGATCAAATATAAAGATTATTTGATTTTGCCTTTAAACACCGCGGAGAATCAGGTTGCCGGCTACCTGGCAGTAGATGGTATTCCGGAGGCGGATAAGGAGAAGTTTGGAATTCTCGCCCAGCAGCTTTTAATCGGGCTTAGAAGGGCGCACCTTTACCAGAAGGTCCAGGGGATGGCGATTACTGATGCGCTTACCCAGGTGTATTGCCGCAGGTATTTTCTTGAGCGTTTCAGCGAGGAGCTTAAGCGTTCCAGGAACAATAAACTGCATCTTTGTTTTCTTATGATCGACCTGGATAACTTTAAACAATTTAATGACCGTTATGGGCATCTGGTGGGAGATGCCATACTGCGGCAGGTTTCTAAGACCATAGGCGATATGGTCAGGCAGATAGATTTTATCGGCCGGTATGGAGGAGAGGAGCTGGCCATAGTTTTTGCCGAAACCGATAAGGAGCAGGCTGGTTTTGCCGCGGAACGTATCCGTCAGGCAATTGAGGCGCTGGTAATTAAAGCTTATGATGAAGAATTAAAGGTAACCGTGAGCATCGGGGTTTCCGCCTTCCCGGATAATACTGTCCATATGCGGGATTTAATTGAAATGGCGGATCAGGCCCTGTATTTAGCCAAGGAAACCGGAAAGAATAAAGTTTGTTTCTGCCCTGCCTAAATAAGAGACTTATCCCTTGAAAAAATACTTTTTTTAATATAGAATACCACCCATGACCAAGCGATTTATTATTGCCATAGATTTAGGCGGCACCAACTTAAAATGCGCCCTGCTTGACAGTGCTTTAAAAATTAAAGCCAAAAGCTTATTCAGCACAAAGAGCTTTAATAGTAAACAAAGGCTTATCAACGGCATAATCGATTCCATAAACAGTTTTATTTTGAAGTTAGGTTTAACCAGAAAATCTATTTTAGGGATAGGGATTGGCCTGCCCGGGCCGGTAGATTCTTTTAAAGGCCTGGTGCATTTTTTGCCGAATATACCGGGATGGAAAGAGGTTAGGCTTAAAAATATCCTGGAGCAGGAGATCAAACTGCCGGTTTTTATTGATAATGACGCTAAATTAATGGCCCTGGCAGAGTATAAATCCGGTTCGGCAAAAGGATATAACAATGTTTTATGCATAACCCTGGGAACAGGGGTGGGCGGAGGATTGATTATCAATAAAGCTCTTTACCGGGGGCCTGATAATGCCGCCGGTGAAGTCGGGCATCTTCCTCTTAATGAGTATGGCCCTGTTTGCGGCTGTGGTTCCCGGGCCTGCCTTGAGGCATATGTGGGCAACGCCAGAATTATTAAAGCGGCGCGTAAAATATTTGGTACTAAGATTACCCTTGAAGAGGTAAGCCAGTTGGCGCGGGGCAAAAACAGTAAAGCGGTAAGATTCTGGAATAAGATTGGCAAAAGAATAGGTTTGGCTTTAAGCGGTATTGTAAATTTACTTAATCTTGACGCGATTGTAATCGGCGGAGGAGTATCTTGCGCCGGTAAGGTATTGTTTAACGGTATTAAACGCACGATTCCGGAGCGCGCCATGAGCGTGCAGGCAAAGAGGGTAAAGATATTTAAGGCTAAATTAGGAAATGATGCCGGAATAATCGGGGCGGGATATTTAGTCAGGGAGAGGTTGCTAAAGTGAAGATTTTTATTGATACAGCAAGCATTAAGGAGATAAAAGAGGCAGCCAGCCTTGGGCTTATTGACGGGGTAACCACTAATCCTACGCTCATGGCTAAGGAGGCTCGCCAGCCGGATGAGGTATTAAAAGAGATATGTTCTTTGGTCAGCGGGCCGGTTAGCGCCGAGGTGATCAGCCTTGAAGCTTCCGGAATGGTTAATGAGGCGCATGAACTGATTAAGCTTGCCAAGAATATTGTGGTTAAGATCCCGCTGACAAAGGAGGGGTTAAAGGCGGTAAAGATTTTGTCCGCGGAGGGGATTAAAACCAATGTTACGCTTTGTTTTTCCCCCACCCAGGCATTGCTGGCAGCCAAGGCAGGCGCAACTTATATATCGCCTTTTATCGGCAGGCTTGATGATATTGCCCAGGAGGGAATAAGCTTGATCCGCGATATAAAGAAAATTTACGCCAATTACAACTTTAGCACGCAGATAATCGTCGCTTCCGTGCGTAACCCGATGCACGTGGTTAATGCCGCTTTAATTGGGGCGGATATCGCCACAATACCTTATGCAGTGATTGAGCAGTTAATTAAACATCCATTGACAGATACCGGCCTGAGCAGGTTTCTGGAAGATTATAAAAAAATCCCCAAAGCTAATAATGTCAAGCAGACTCTTTAATCGCAATAAAATTAATTATCCGGTACTTATCCTGGTATTTGCTTTCGTTTTTTACGCTAATTTATTATATGCGGCGGAGAACAAGGAATCCCCTATAATTATTAACGGGGATAATGTGGAGTATTCTGCTGATAACAAGGAGGTTGTTGCCACCGGCAATATAGAGGTTATTTATAAAGGGTCAAAATTAACCTGCAACAAGCTGAAGGTAAATATGCAGTCAAAGCAGGGCCTGGCAGAAGGCAATGCCCGGATTGAGGATGAAAAAGGGGTAATTACCGGCGAAAGGATAGTTTATGACTTCGCCAATAAAACCGGGATAATTTATAATGCTGATTTCCGCGCCAACCCTTATTTTGGTAAATCCAGGAAAATAGAGAAGGTAAGCGATAGCGAGTTTGTGGCCAAGGGCGGTTATTTTACTACCTGTGATTTTGATCATCCGCATTATCGCCTGGCGTCAAAAAAGATGACTATGTTCCCCGGGGATAAAATGCAGTCCAGGCAGACTACGCTTTACCTGGGGGCTGTGCCGCTGGTTTATCTGCCGCGCTTTAACTATTCAATGAAAGAACCGATTATGCATGTGCAGGTTGAGCCGGGTACGCGCAAGGACTGGGGGCCGTATCTTTTGAGTGTATGGCGTTATAACCTTACAAATAATTTAAATGCCAGGCTTTTTCTTGATTACCGCAATAAATTAGGCTGGGGCGAAGGTTTTGAGCTCAACTATGTGCATACCCCGGTTGGCAAGGGGGATTTTAAATTTTATTATACACTGGAAACTCCTCCTGGCCAGCCATCCGGGCCCCCTAAATCTGATTACAACCGTTATTTTATGCGTTGGCGCCATAAATGGGATATTGATGAGCGCACCAACGTTACTGCGGAGTTATTTAAGATTATTGATCAAAGAAGAAAATATGATGGTACCTATCCTGCTAATCGTAGTTTTCTGCAGGATTATTTCTTCAGGGAATACGAAAAAGATACTGAGCCATTAAGTTACGCTCTTTTCCATCACTCCTTTGATTATTCCAGCTTAGATATACTTTTACAGAAACGCACCAACCACTGGTTTGACCAGCTGGAAAAGATGCCGGAGATAAATTATAACCTGCCCAGCCTGCAGTTGGGGGAAAGCCAGTTTTATTTTGAAGATGAAAGCCAATTGGGTACATATAACAAAAAAGGAGATGCTGGTACTGTGGGCCAAGATTTGACAGCTACCAGGCTAGATACCAAGAACACCCTTTCACTGCCGGCCAAGATTGCTTTTATTCAGTTTAAGCCATTTGTTGCCAGCCGCCAGACTTTTTATGATAAAGGCGAAAACGGCCAGACTGGGATTATCCGCACAATTTTTTACAGCGGCGCGGATTTAAGCACTAAGTTTTACCGTATCTTTAATGCCAAAACAAATTTCCTTGGTTTGGACATCAATGATTTGCGCCATATTATCACCCCCAGCATAGGGTATTTGTATACCCATCCTCCTACTATTCCCGGCAGTAATATAAAACAGATCGAAGATAGTATTGATAATATACACCGCGGTAACACTGCTACTTTAAGCTTATCTAATAAAATACAAACTAAGCGTAATGGGGCAAGCGTGGATCTTGTGGATTTCTTAATAACTACCGACTATGTGCTTGATCCTAAAACAGGGGATAACGCGATACTTACCCCGCGCGATGGAGAAAACCTGAAAAGCAATTTCTCGGATATCCTCTTTAAGCTTAAGGTATTGCCGTATTCCTGGATGAGGTTTGAATCTGATGTTACCTTTGAGCATTCGGATCATTCGAGTATGAGCGAAAACTACAATAAATTTTCATTAGCCAGTTATACCTGGACTTTTGATTTGAATAAGGGCCGTTCAATTACTATTGGCCAGCGCTATGAAAGAAAGGGGAAAAATGAAGTTACCCTTGGTTTTGACTGGCGGCTTAGCCCTAAGTGGAAATTCAGGATGTATCAGCGCTATAACTTTAAGAAGACAGAGGATCTTGACCTTGGTTCGCAGGAGCAGGAGTATACCTTTAGCCGGGATTTGCATTGCTGGGAATTGGATATTACCTTGAACAAAAAAGAGGATACAGGCACTACCGTATTTTTTACCTTCAGGCTCAAGGCCTTCCCCGAAAATGAATTCGGGTTTGATCAGGCTATGAGTAAAAAGAAATCAGGCGCGCAGTAAAATCCCGGAAATCTATAAAGGCGGATAAATGAATATATCGATAATTGGTTCAGGCTACGTTGGCTTAGTTACCGGTGCTTGTTTTGCCGAGTTGGGCAATAAGGTTATTTGCGCTGATAATGACGCCAGAAAAGTGTCCCAGCTTAAAAAGGGGATAGTGCCTATTTACGAGCCGGGGTTAGAAGAGATGATCAGGCTTAATCTTAAGAATAAAAGGCTTAAATTTACCTCAAGTATTAAGGCAGCCGTCAGCTCAAGCGAGGTGATCTTTATCGCCGTAGGGACCCCCGCGCTTGAAAACGGGGAGGCGGATTTAACCGGAATAGAGAATGTTGCCCGCAGTATTGCCCAGAATATGGATGGATACCGGCTGATTGTTGAGAAATCTACTGTGCCGGTTGAGACCTGCGCCTGGATCAAGAAGACGATCTCAACATATATCAAGAAAGGCCATAAGTTTGATGTAGTTTCTAATCCAGAGTTCTTAAGGGAGGGTTCGGCGATCAATGATTTTACCCATCCTGACCGCATTATTTTGGGCGTGGAAAGCGCCAGGGCCAGGCAGGCCATGGTCAGTTTGTACCAGCCCTTGAACCGGCCGATTTTAATTACTAATATAAAATCAGCTGAGTTAATCAAGCACGCCTCCAACGCCTTTTTGGCTACCAAGATTTCATTTATTAACGCTATTTCGCGTATTTGCGATAAAGTGGGAGCGGATGTGAAAGAGGTGGCCCAGGGCATGGGCTTAGATAACCGTATCGGCCGCCATTTTCTGCACTCCGGAATCGGCTACGGGGGTTCCTGTTTTCCCAAGGACCTTGAGGCCTTTATAAATATCGCCGAAAAATTAGGATATGATTTTCAGATCCTTAAGGCTGTGAGAAATACCAATGAAGAACAGAAAAGATTTGTTTTGCAGAAAATTAAAAATGAGATGTGGATCATAAAAGACAAGACTATCGCGGTCCTGGGGTTGGCTTTTAAACCCAACACCGATGATTTAAGAAATGCTCCCAGTATCGATCTGATCAACTCCTTAATACAGGAGGGGGCAAGGGTCAAGGTTTATGACCCGAAGGCAATGGCTAAGGCAAAGGAAATATTAAAAAATGTCATTTTCTGCGATAACCTTTATCAAGCCGCCGGTTCCGCTGACTGCCTTATTGTGGCCACGGAATGGAATGAATTTAAGGAGCTGGATTTTGTCAGGTTGAAAAAGACGCTTAAACGGCCGTTGCTTATTGATGCGAGAAATATTTATGATCCTAAACTGCTTAAGCAGATGGGGTTTACTTATATCGGGGTGGGCAGGGGAAATGGATAAGGTTCTCATTGAGTTGCGTAAGAAGATAAATAAGGGCGGGCTGGAAATAGCGGTAGTAGGTTTAGGCTATGTAGGATTCCCCCTGGCTTTGGAGTTTGCCAGAAAGCGCGTCTCGGTAACCGGTATTGAAATTGACCGTGACCGGCTTAGGTCTATTGTTAATAGAATTTCTTATATCAGCGATATCAGCAATAAGGAGCTAAGAGGCTGCCTGGATAGCGGTTATTTTAAGGCAAGCAGCGATTTTTCCGATATTAAAAACGCGGATGTAATCCTGGTTTGCGTGCCTACGCCGCTTAAAGGAAAAAACCTTCCGGATATCTCCTTCATTAAAAACGCGGTTAAGCAGGCGGCGCTGCATATAAAGAATGGCGCGCTGGTTATTTTGGAAAGCACCACTTATCCCGGCACAACCGATGAGGAGATTCTGCCGGTTTTTGAGGCTGGCGGTTTTACGCATGGGAAAGATTTTTACCTTTGTTTTTCCCCTGAAAGGATCGACCCGGGAAATAAGAAATTCCCCGTGCATAAAATTCCCAAGGTCGTTGGAGGGCTCAGCCCTAAAGCCACCCGCATGGCGGTATTAGTTTATAATATTATCATTAGGAAAGTTGTTCCTGTAAGCAGCAGCCGCTGTGCTGAAACGGTAAAGCTTCTTGAGAATACCTACCGGCTGATTAATATTGGTTTAATCGATGAGTTAGCGATGATGGCGCATAAAATGAAGATTGATATTTGGGAGGTGGTCCAGGCTGCCAGCACAAAGCCTTTTGGCTTTATGCCTTTTTATCCCGGCCCCGGAGTAGGAGGGCACTGTATTCCCAAGGACCCGTTATACCTGCACTGGAAGGCCAAAAGCTTTGGTTTTCACTCGCGTTTTATCAGGCTTGCCTCAAATGTAATAAACTATATGCCGGAGTATATTGTAAAAAGGATTGAAGATGCCTTGGCCCGGCGCAATAAAAAGATAAGAAACTCAAAAATACTGGTTATGGGGGTTACTTATAAAAAGGATGTAAAGGACCTGCGTAAATCACCGAGCCTTGATGTAATCAGCAGCCTAAGCAGGCATGGAGCCAAGGTTGCCTATTCGGACCCGCTTATTCCGTTTCTCAGGCTAAAAGAGATTAACTTAAAGTCTGTAGTTTTGAATGATAGAGAGATCAGGGATTTTGATTGTGTTTTGATCACCACGGATCATTCGGGGGTGGATTACGCCAGGCTGCTGAGAAACGCAAAACTGATATTTGATTCAAGGAATGTTTTTAAGGGCAGGCATAAAGAGAAGGTGGAACGTCTATGAGCAGGTTTTTAGTAACCGGGGGCGCCGGCTTCATCGGCTCGCATATTGTTGAGGCATTAGTCAAACAGAAGCATTATGTGCGCGTGCTGGATAATTTTTCAAGCGGCAAGATCTCTAACCTTAAGGGCATTGAAGAAAAGATTGATCTAATAAAAGGGGATATTTGCTCACCGCGCGTATGCCTTAAAGCGGCGCGGGGAATGGATTTTGTGCTGCATCAGGCGGCATTGCGCAGTGTGCCCAAGTCAATGGCGGATCCGCATGCCTATAACCGGGTTAATATTGACGGTATATTAAACATGCTTGAGGCCTCAAGAAGCAGCGGGGTTAAACGTTTTGTTTTTGCCTCATCAAGTTCGGTTTACGGCCAGGTAAATTCCTTTCCTGAAAAAGAAGGTTTTATACCTTGCCCCATTTCACCCTACGCATTAAGTAAATTAGCGGGCGAATATTATTGCAGGATTTTTAGCCTGCATTATGGCTTGCCGGCGATCGCCCTGCGTTATTTTAATGTCTTTGGCCCGCGCCAGGGGCTTGACGATGAATACGCGGTGGTTATCCCGAAATTTATCAATTGCCTGTTGGATAATCAGCGCCCGCCGGTTTTCGGCAACGGCAGGCAGTCTCGGGATTTTACCTTTGTGCAAAATATAGTGCGGGCCAACCTTCTGGCGGTAAAGGCTGATAAAGTAAGCTTCGGAGTTTTTAATGTTGCCGGAGGCAAGGATACATCAATACTGGATTTAGTCAAGATGTTGAATAAGATTTTAGGAAAAGATATCCCGCCTTTATTGTTGAACAAGCGCCCGGGGGATGTATTCAGGACATTGGCGGATATAAGCATGTCAGCTAAAGTTATTAAATTTAAGCCGCTTATTGATTTTGTAACCGGCTTAAAGATTACAGTTGATTACTGGAAAAATAATGCGTAAAAAAACAGTATTAATTACCGGCGGCGCCGGTTTCATCGGCTCAAACATGTGCGAGAAGCTGCTTAATAATGGTTATGCGGTAATATGCCTGGATAATTTTGTTACCGGTTCAGCGGAAAACATCAAGGGGTTGTTTAAAAATAATGATTTTCGTTTTGAGAAACGCAATGTTTCGAATTATATAGATATCCCGGGTAAGATAGATTATGTATTGCATTGCGCCTCTTTAGCCTCGCCTAAGGACTACCTTGATTTTCCCATACAGACTTTAAAGGTCGGTTCTTTAGGCACGCATAATGCCTTAGGATTAGCTAAAGAGAAAAGATCCGTATTTCTCCTGTTTTCTACTTCAGAGGTTTATGGCGATCCATTAGTTCATCCCCAGAAAGAAAATTATTGGGGCCATGTCAATCCTATAGGCGTACGCGGTTGTTATGATGAATCTAAACGTTTTGCCGAGGCCCTTACCATGGCTTATCATCGGGTGCACAAACTGGATACAAAAATTGTGCGTATTTTTAATACGTACGGGCCGAGGATGCGCCATAATGACGGCAGGGTAGTGCCTAATTTCATAACCTCGGCGATAAGTAATAAGCCTTTGGCTATCTATGGAAAGGGGCATCAGACCAGGAGTTTTTGTTATATTGATGATTTGCTGGAGGGATTATTGCGGCTGATGCTTTCAAATATAAATGAACCCGTTAATTTAGGCAATCCCGATGAGTTTACTATAGAGCAGCTGGCAAAACTGGTTTTAAAGATAACCCGCTCAAGGAGTAAGATAGCCTATAAGCAACTTCCTGTTGATGATCCCCGCCAGCGCCAACCGGATATTTCTAAAGCCAAAAAACTGCTTTCCTGGAAACCTTCTATTTGCTTAGAGCAGGGGCTTGAGCGGACCATATCCTGGTTCAGGAGATAAAGCGAGTAAAACGAGGCCCTTTCCTTGACAAGCCCACCGTATATATGTTATACTTTCTGATATTTCTATAAGAGGAGGATATAATGGTTATAAACGCTGTTCAGCAATTCAATTTCTTAGATATACTTATCCTAATTATATTATTTAGAATATGTTACGTTGCTCTTAAAACCGGCTTAGCCATAGAATTTTTTAAATTTTTAGGGGTATTGTCCGCGATATATTTTGCTTCGCATTACTACACTTTTCTTTCGGATACTATTCAACGCTGGTATGTTTTCCAGGCTACTCCCTTAGAGTTTGTAGACTTCATAGTCTTCATTATCCTGGCTGTCGCGGTTTATTTGATTTTTGTGCTTTTACGCGGCGCCTTTTACCGTTTTATGAAGATGGAGGCGGCTCCGGGACTTAATAAATATGGCGGCCTGCTTTTAGGTCTGGCCCGCGGGTATTTTACCATAGGCTTAATAATTTATGCGCTAATGATCTCAAGTGTCAGCTACCTTAGTAATTCGGTCAGGCATTCTTATTTAGGCAGCAGGTTTTCTTCAGTTTCCGCCCAGGCATATAATTGGACCTGGAGCAGTATTTTCTCTAAGTTTTCCCCGCAAGAAAAACCTAATACTGTCGTAAGCGAAGTCAGGGATAATTTTATAAAAAAATGAAATTAATTAATTTCTATAATCAGGCTCTGCGTTTTGGCCGTTCTGCCGACCCGCGCAGGAACAAGGAGGGGATTGTTTCTTTCCCGGATTCGGGGGTTCTTTTTGGCAAGCCCAATACGCAGGTTAATAAAATAATGGTTGGTATTGATATTGAGGTTGCTGAGCTTTTGCTGGCCGATCGCATTCGTGAAAAAGAAGGATTGGATCTGGTGGTTGCCCATCATCCTGAGGGTAAATCCTATGCCGGGTTGCATGAGGTTATGAGGCTGCAGGTTGATTTGTTAAGTCAGGCCGGAGTAGCCTATAAAACAGCTCTCAGGCTGATTGAAGAGAGGATACGGGAGGTTGAGCGCAGGGTATTGCCTCAAAATCATACCCGTCCAGTGGATGCGGCCAGGCTCTTGAATATGCCTTATATGAATTTGCATACTCCCGCCGATAATCACGTGTATAGGTTTTTAGAGCGCCTTTTTAAGCAAAAAGCCAGTACTCCCCGTTTGGTTGGGGATATAGTTAAGATACTAAAAGGTATTCCTGAGTATCAGATTGCTGAAAAGTTCAATACCGGGCCGCGCATAATCCTTGGCAACTCAAACCGGCCGGTGGGCAATATCCTGCTGGAAATGACAGGAGGCACCGAAGGTTCAAAAGATGTATTTGGCAAGTTATATAAAGCAGGGGTGAGGACCCTGGTTTCCATGCATTTAAGTGAAGAGCATCTTAAGAAGGTTAGGGACGCTAATCTCAATGTGGTTATCGCCGGGCACATCTCTAGCGATACCTTGGGATTAAATTTATTATTGGATAACATAGAAAAATCCGCGAAACACAAATTTCAAGTAGTTGCCTGCTCAGGTTTTACCAGGATTAGAAGAGGTTGAAATGCCCGCGCTTATACCCGAGAATCTATTAGAAGATATACTTGGCAGGGTCGATATTGTTGAGATTATCTCCGGCTATATCCCGCTTAAAAAGGCCGGGCGTAATTTTAAGGCCAACTGTCCGTTCCATCATGAGAAGACCCCGTCTTTTACGGTTTCTCCGGAGCGCCAGATTTACCATTGTTTCGGCTGCGGTGAATCAGGAAATGCCTTTAGGTTTTTGATGCGGCATGAGAGGATGGAGTTTCCGGAGGCCGTTGAGATGCTGGCGAAAAAAACCGGAGTGCTACTGCCTGAGCAAAATAATCCGGAGATAGCCAGGCAGGCCAGCTTAACCAGCCAGCTTTATAAAATTAATGAATTGGCAGCGAGTTTTTATGAAAATAACCTCAACGCTTCAGGCGCGGCAGCCTGGCGGGATTACCTTTTGAACCGGGGAATCAAACCTCAAACGATCAAGGAATTTCATTTGGGGCTGGCTTCTTCCGGTTGGGATAGCCTGATTAATTATTTAAGGTCAAAAGGGATCAGCCTTTCTTTAATGGAAAAGGCAGGTTTGATTCTCCCCAAGGAGGGTGGAGGTTATTACGATCGTTTCCGCAGCCGTATTATTTTCCCGATTTTTGATATCCGCGGCAGGGTAATTGGTTTTGGCGCCAGGGTAATGGATAAAACCCTGCCCAAGTATATTAATTCCCCGGAGACCCCGGTTTATATTAAAGGCAAAAACCTTTTTGGCTTGAATCTTTCCAAGGATTATATAAGAGAGAATGATTTTGCGGTTATCGTGGAAGGCTACCTGGATTTTATGATTCCATATCAGGAGGGGGTAAATAATATTGTCGCCTCACAGGGGACCGCGCTTACTTTAGAACAAATCAGGCTGTTCAAGCGTTACACCCATAACGCGGTAATGATCTATGATGGCGATACCGCCGGTGAAATAGCCACTTTAAGAAGTCTGGATATGCTTATTGAAGAAGGAGTGAATGTGAAGGTTGTGCCGTTGCCGAAAGAAATGGACCCTGATACCCTGGTGCGCAAGGAGGGGATTAATACATTAAAGGCTAAAATCCAGAACGCTAAAACCCTTTTTGATTATAAGCTGGAGGTTTTAAAATGCCGTCATAATATGAAAGAGGCGCATGGCAAAAGCAAGATTGCCGCTGAGATGCTTTCCACGATCAATAAATTTGATAACGCTATCCTCAGGGGTGAGTATGTGAAGAGGCTTTCCGAGGAGATCAAGATACCGGAACATTATATACTTGAAGAGTTGAATAAGTTAAAACCTAATTTAAGCTCCTCTTCAGCCGCAGGCCCGTGTGTTAAAAAATCCGTCTCGGGGATTAATCCCGCGGAAAAACTCCTGATCAAGTTTATGCTTGAGGAAAGGGAGTTGATTGAGAAGATTATGCAGGAGCTTACTCCCGCTGATTTTGCCGATATGCGTACCGCTAAAGTTGTCGCCGTATTGCATGATTTGTTCATCCAGGGCAAGAATATTGAACCCAGTATCCTGATGAATTATTTCAGCGAAGAAGACGCCGGTCAGCTGGTTTGTGAATCTATGTTTATGCCGGAGCTTTTGGGGCAGGACAGGGAAAAGGCGGTTAATGACTGCATCGCGCGGGTCAAAGTGCAAAGATTGAAATCTCAAAGAGAGCGCCTGCACATACAGATAAAAAGCGCCCAATCCCTGGGTGATGAACAAAAATTAAACAGTCTTATTAAGGAATTTCATAATTTAATAAAGAAAGGCGACTAAGCATGAAGAAAAGAGAGCAGCCCACTAAAGATATGGAGAAGCTGATTGCCCTGGGCAAACGCAAGGGGTTTCTTACCTATGATGAAGTAAATGACCTGCTGCCTGAGGACCTTTCAAGTACCGTGGCGATCGACCATCTTTTTGAATTACTGGGTAATGAGGATATACAGGTGGTTGAAGGGGAGGCGGATGCGGGTTTATCGGTAAACAGGGCGCAGCAGGATAAACAAACCCTGGCTCAGGCCCGGGATGAATTGCTCAGTGAACAGTTGAAAAGTGAAGAACGTTTTATGCCTTTGGACGACCCGGTAAAAATGTATTTGAAGCAGATGGGTTCTATTTCGCTTTTGAGCCGTGAAAATGAAATCGAATTGGCTAAGAAAATCGAGGAAGCCGAAGATAAGTTCAAACGCGTGGTCCTGGTTACCAAGTTTGCCAGGAATGAGGTTTTGTCCGTTGCTAATGATATCCTGGAAGATAAAATCAACATGGAAGAGGTGGTTAAGGAAGATATCAAAATAAAGAAAAACAGCGTTATCGGCAGGTTTAAACGGTTTTTAGCCAAGGCCAAGCATTCGCGCAGCGAAAACAATATTATTAACCTGATCTTGCAGCTTAATTTTACCACTTCCGTAATTGAGGCGGCGGTGCGTAAATTAAACGCCTTGCTTCGCGAGTTGGAGCACATAAAGCGTTCAGGTAAGGCTGACAGGGAGCGTAAGTCCCAGATACTTAAAGCGATCGCCGAGCCCCACAGCAAGATCAAGGAACAGATGAAACTGATAAAATCGGCTCATCTCAAGTTTAGCCGAACAAAAAAGAAGTTAGTGGAGGCCAACCTGCGGCTGGTGGTAAGTATAGCCAAAAAGTACACTAACCGTGGCCTCTCTTTCCTTGATTTAATCCAGGAGGGCAACATCGGGCTTATGCGCGCTGTGGAGAAATTTGAATATAAACGCGGCTATAAGTTTTCAACTTACGCTACCTGGTGGATCCGCCAGGCGATCACCCGCTCGATTGCCGACCAGGCGCGCACGATTAGAATACCCGTGCACATGACGGAAACAATAAATAAGATAATCCGTTTCTCAAGGGTGTTTGTGCAGAAGAATGGCCGTGAACCCACACCTGAAGAGATCGCGCATAAAATGCGTTTTCCGCAAGGCAAAATAAAATCCATATTAAAGATCGCGCAGGAGCCGATATCTTTGCAGATGCCTATAGGCGATGAAGGGGATACGCATTTCGGCGATTTTATCCAGGATAAGAAGGCGGTTTCTCCGGCGAATGAAACTGTGCGTTCAATGTTAAAAGATGAGATGAACTCCGCGTTAAGCACATTAACGGAAAGAGAGAAGAAGATCCTGATTTTACGTTTTGGGATTAACGATGGTTCTTCGCGCACTTTAGAAGAGGTGGGCAATGTCTTTAAAGTTACCCGTGAGAGGGTCAGGCAGATTGAGGCCAAGGCCTTAAAGAAACTTCGCCACCCTTCGCGTTCGCGCAGATTACGTACTTTTATGGATATGACCTTAGCGCACCAGAGGGAGTATTAATTCCTCTTCAGAAATTAAAAACAATTTCTTAATGATAATTGTTGTGCAGCTTTATCGGCAAAGTCTTTTATTTTCTAATTAACTAAATATGGAAAATCAAAAACAGGAAAATAAGGTTAAATTAAGCCGCGGTGAGCCAGCTAAGCTCAAAGATTTTAAGGATAGCCCTGAATTAGCTTTTATGAAACTGCGCAATACAGAACTTCAGCAGAAGGCTATTTTGAATAATATCCCCGATATAGCCTGGCTTAAAGATACTAATGACAAGTTTATTGTGGTTAATGATGCTTTTGCCAGGGCCTGCGGTTATAAGGCCGATGATATTGTGGGTAAGACTGATTTTGACCTCTGGCCCAGGGACTTAGCGGAGAGTTACCGCTCTGATGACCATGAGGTAATCAAGAATAGAAAACGTAAATGTATAGAAGAGAGGTTAGTCAATAAGGAAGAGGGGGAGATTTGGATAGAAACTGTCAAGACCCCGGTTTTTGATGACCAGGGGGCTGTGATCGGCACAACCGGCATCGCCAGGGATATCTCGCAGCGCAAAAAAGAAGAGGAAAAGCAGAGGGATATCCGCTCTGAGCTTGAAATCAGGGTTAAGGTCAGGACAGCGGAGTTGACTAGCCTTAATGAGAATCTGCGTAAAGAAATAAGAGAGCGCGTAAAAATAGAAGAAGAACTGTGTAACGCCGGCTCCTTCTTGCATAGCGTATTTTCCAGTATCCAGGATGGCTTAAGTGTCTTGGATGTGGATATGAATGTCATACGCGCTAATCCTACTAAGGAAAAATGGCACGCGCACAACATGCCTATAGTAGGAAAAAAATGTTATGCAGCTTTTCATGGCAGAAACGAGCCCTGCGAGAATTGTCCGGTTAAAGAGACGATTAAGACATTAAAGCCTGCTTACAATATCTCTCCCATGCATGACAAAGATGGAAATATTGTGGGCTATTTTGATCTTTACAGCTTTCCCATGTTTGATGAGAAAACAAAGAAGCTGATCGGAGTAATCGAGTATGTACGCGATATAACCCAGCGTAAAAAAGCGGAAGAGGCCTTGCGTATAAGCGAAGAAAGGTTCCGTACCATAGCCGATTTTACCTATGACTGGGAATATTGGCAAGGCGTGGATAATAAAATTATTTATATCTCTCCGTCGTGCGAACGGATAACCGGCTATCGGCAAGATGATTTTATTAACGACGCCGGTTTAATCGAAACTATCGTGCATAAAGACGATATTGCAGCCTTGCGTAAGCAGGTAAAAGAGGCGGTGCAGGGCTGTTCAAAATTAGAAACGGATTTTCGTATTGTTAACCGCAGCGGCCAGGTCAGATGGGTCAGCCATGTGTGCGTGCCTATTTATAATAAAGAAGGTAAATTGCTTGGGCGCAGGGCCAGTAACCGCGATGTTACCGTAAATAAGGAAAATGAGTTTGAATTACAAAATTACCGCGAGAAACTGGAACTTTTAGTTGAGAACCGCACAAAAGAGCTGGAATTTGAAGCTAAATCAAAAGAGTCCGCGGAGCTGCAGGCTAAAAGACTACGTCAACAGATTGAATTTATTCTGGGAGCAACTAAAACCGGGCTGGACATTATTGATAAGGACTACTGCATACGCTACATTGACCCGGAGTGGGCAAAGGTGTACGGGCCATGGGAGGGCAAGCATTGTTATGATTATTTCATGGACCGCAAGGCTCCCTGCTCCGATTGCGCCATTGATAGGGCCCTTAAGACAAAAAAGACTGTAGTTAGCCAGGAGGTATTGTCTAAAGAAGGCAACCGGCCGATTTCAGTAACCACTATACCCTTTCAGGACGAGAACGGCGAATGGTTAGTCGCTGAAGTAAACATTGATATAAGCGAAAGAAAAAAGATAGAGGATGGCCTGCGGCGCTACCGTGAACATTTAGAGGAGATTGTGGAAGAGCGCACCGCGGATCTCCTGCAGGAAGTTTCCTTGCACAAAAAAACTGAATTAGAGAAAGGCAGGCTTCACCAGGAGTTGCTTAAATCCTATGATAAATTAAAGGGTATCTCGCTGGTTGATTCGCAAACCGGGCTTTATAACCGCCGCTATTTACAGGATGTGGTGGAGGTGGAGTTTCACAGGGCCCGCAGGTTTGCTCACAGCTTAGCAATCATTATGCTGGATGTTGATTATTTTAAATCCATTAATGACGTTTATGGGATTGCTTTTGGCGACCTGGTCTTAAAGCAATTGTCCAAGCAGCTCAAGCGTATGGTGCGCCGTTATGATACCCTTATCCGCTATTCCGGAGAGGAGTTTTTGATTATTTCTCCGAGGCTGAATAGGGACTTAGCTTTTAGCATGGAGCAGAGGCTGCTGGAATCATTGAATTTTATTAATTTTGGCAATAAAAAGCATAGTGTCAGGCTGAAGTTAAGCCTGGCCGCGGTTTCTTTTCCGGATGACAGGGCAAAGACCGGGATGGATTTAGTTAATCTGGCCAACACAGTGCTTAATAAGGCTAAAGAGCAGGGAGGTAACCGGGCCTATTCTACCCTGGATTTGAATAATCTGTCTAAAAAAAGCAAGGCGCTTAAAGCAGTAGGCGTGAGAACTTTAAAGAAGGCGATTGATAAACTTACCAGGAAATCGAAACAGGGCCTGACAGAATCAATTTTCGCGTTTGCTAAAACCATTGAATTAAAGGACCATTATACCGGAGAACATGTTGAAAACACCGTGCATTACGCGACAGAAATTGCCAAATGCTTAAACCTTCCTCATGAAGATGTGGAGTTGATTAAACAGGCGGCCATGCTGCATGATTTAGGAAAAATCGGCATAAGCGAGAATATACTGCTTAAGAAAGGCAAACTTAATAAGAAAGAGTTTGATGAGATTAAAAAGCATCCGCAGATTGGGGCCGATATTATACGCCCTATCCAGTTTTTGCATGCCTTAATCCCGTTTATTTTTTATCATCATGAGAGATGGGATGGTAGAGGATATCCCAGCGGGATAAAGGGGGAGGATATCCCCATTGGGGCAAGGATTATCGCTATTGCCGATGTATACCAAGCCTTAATTAGCGACCGGCCGTACCACAAGGCCTTTACTAAGACCAAGGCTATAGAAATGATCAAAAAGGCCTCCGGAACCCAGTTTGACCCCCGCATCGTAAATAACTTCCTTACTGTTGTTAAGAAAGAAAAATAATCCCTTTTTAACTTGCTAAAACCCGCTAAAAATAGTAATATATAGTATTATTTTTAGGGCCCATAGCTCAGTCGGTTAGAGCAGTTGACTCATAATCAATTGGTCC
>Ga0172368_10000311_pt1 | contig 70628 bp, 65 predicted proteins | sample Lak11m_FD_114540 | JGI IMG/M metagenome (GOLD analysis project Ga0172368, IMG submission 114540) | Freshwater microbial communities from Kabuno Bay, South-Kivu, Congo - kab_022012_11m | ecosystem: Environmental > Aquatic > Freshwater > Lake | place: Democratic Republic of the Congo: South-Kivu...
ACTTGATGGTATTGAGCATCTTAAAATTCGGGGTGAAGCATACGAACCTAAAAATGGCGAAATAAAATATGTATTTTGAAAACGGTTAGGCTCTAAATTGCCCCGATAGGGGCTTTCTTGAGATGATCGCAGAAATTATGTGCATCCACAACGTTCTGGTTCTTGGGCACTACAAGATGCAGGTCAACGAATCTCTCAGCTCCAGACATCCTCGAGCGCAGGTCATGGTATTCCGCGTATTGTGAATAATGGTCGTGAATTATTGACTTAATTATATCTTCTTCCGCATCAGAAAGTTTTACATCCATGATCCCTGATACTGAACGTCTTGTGAGGTCATATGAAGCCTTCAGGATTATTATGCCAACTATTATTGCCATGACCGGGTCAAAAATAGAAATGCCGGTAAGCCGTATAAGCACCAGGCCGATAAAAACACCCAGAGATGTGTACACATCCGTTGTAAGGTGATATGCATCTGCTTCAAGAGCGATGGATTCTGCCTTTTTTGCAACCTTCATGATCTTTCTTGAAACATATAAATTTACGGCCGCTGATATTCCCATGACCACAATACCAATGCCTATAAATTCATTATTTATGGCCTGCCCCTGGATGATTTTCTCAATTGCCTTATATATTATAATTATTGCAGCAATCAAAATTAGAAATGCTTCGACTGTACCTGATACGTTCTCAAATTTTCCATGTCCGAATTTGTGCTCATTATCAGCCGGCTGCCCTGCCTTCCTGACTGAATAATTGGCGATAACGGCAGCAAGAAGGTCTATACCCGAATGCAGGGCTTCTGAGAGTACACTTATTGAACCCATGGAAAATCCCACGGCGAGTTTTATTACAAGCAGCAGGGTATTTGAATAAATGGAGAGTCTTGCAACGGATGTAATTTCCTTATGGGCCGCAAAATATTTGTTGTTTGATTCTGGCATTTATGGAATGCATAATAAACGTATTACTATAAAGGGGTTTTTAGTAATGAAAATCTTTCGATCCGCTATATTTTGTTCACTTTAAAGTAGTTTTACATATTTCTTATGGATTGAACAACCCTATCGTCTTCCCGAGTGTATCCACGAATTTCTTCGCTTCATCCCCGGTATTATACATATAAAGCGAAGCCCGTACAGCCGCCTCGCATTTTCGATAATTGAACCATGAATGAACGCAGAAAGCCCCTGAGCGCACCTCAATATTCTCAGTTTCATCAAGAACAAGGGCAATATCATGCGCATCCCCGCCTTTTGGAAGCTCCACAGTAAATGAAATGATTCCCCCTCTCCTGGATGGCTCCTGCGGGCCTATGATCTTCAATCCGGGAAAATCTTTTATTCCATTTGTAATAATGGTATTTATCCGCTTTTCATGCTCTTCAATATTCGAAAGCCCCACGCTGCTGATGTAATCCACTGCTGCGCCTGAACCTATGATGCCTGCGTAATTTTGAAGACCGGCCTCGAATTTCTCTGGAGGCGGCAGGAATGTTGTTCCCTCATAAGTTGTATCGCTAACAGTGTCTCCTCCAACGATATAAGGAGCCATCTCTTCCAGCAAATGGTGCTTCCCGTAAAGCACGCCCATGCCTGTCGGTCCTGCCATCTTATGAACTGACAGGGCAAAGAAATCAACTTCAAGCGCCTTTAAATCTATGGGTTTGTGCGGTGCGCTCTGGGCGCCGTCAAGCATAACGAGCGCCCTGTGGTCATGTGCGATCTTTATTATTTCCCTGGCCGGGATAGTATAACCGTCAAGATTGGCTGTATGCACCATGCTCACAAGCCGCACGTTTTTGTTTTCATGAAATATCTCTTCAAAAGCTTCAAGATCGAACGTATTATCAGCATTTGAGTAAACAACCACATGCCTTATCCCCCGTTTGTTAGCCTGTACCTGCCAGGGAACCAGGTTAGAATTATGTTCCCTATCCGTTGTCAGTACAATGTCTCCTCTGTTGAATTCCATTGAATTCGCAACAAGATTGAGTCCTTCGGTCGTGTTTCTCGTGAAGATGATTTCTTCAGGGCAGGATGCGCCGAGAAATTTCTGGAATTTCTCCCTGGCCTGGATGACTTTTTCATCAACTTTTTTTGCCATCTTGTGAATTGAGCGCCCGCCGCATACAGGATATTCATTATAATATTCATCCATCGCATTGATGACCTGAATTGGCTTCAGGGTCATGCATGCGTTATCAAAATAAATGGGATATTTGCCATTCCATTTTTTCGAAAGTGCTGGAAAGTCACGGCGGATTTTCTGGATATCCATGATGGTTATACAGGTTGCTAAGATGTGATATAAATTTTGGTGTGATTCATGAGTTTTTTTATTATCTTCTGGTTAGAAAAACCACAGAGTCGGCTATGAACCTTCAGTTCGTTGATGAACATGAAAAAAACAACGAACTGGTACGAACTAAAACGAACTCGGGTGGCGTGAGTTCGTATCGAGTTCGTTGTGTTCGTTGCTATTTTTTTATCATACCAAGCACAGAGGACACAGAGAAAAAAGCTAAAGCCCTGTGGTTAATATCCCTGGGATGAGCAATTACTCTAAAATAAATTAAAAATCTCGAATTATTAGATCAAAGCCATCAGGAAAACAATGAGCTGCCCGTTAAATCCTGAAAAAAGCGGGATCAGCAGGTTATCATCCATTTTATCAGTTATGGTTTCGACAACTGTGGCAGTTCCTGCCATTACCAATATCGCGATCCAGCTTTGCAGGAAGAGCGCCCCGATCACAATATCCACAATGAACTCGGCTGCGCAGCCTTCAACAGCCCTGTTTTTCAGCCCACGTATCCATGTGCGCCCGAATGCTTTCCCGAAAATGGCGGCCGCTGCATCACCGAACGTGGTCATAAGAATCGCAGCCGAAGCTATGTCCTGTGAAAAAACAGATATCGCAATTATACATCCCATCGTGAAAAATACATGCCCGCCCATCCTGTCCGCTTCTTTTGCCCTGAAAAGGGAATGGAACAGGGGCAATTTTTTCCCCCATTCCAGCCTGAAATACTCAAGCTCAAGCATCACGATCAAATAAACCGTAAGCAATAAAAGCACTGATTGTTTCCCGAAATAATAATATGTCAGCACTATTATGACCGAAGTCAGGTGTACCATTTTTCTTTTAAGTTCTTGTACCAGGTCATCTCGTACCATAAAATTACATCCCATCAAATTTTTCCATTTTTTCCACGTTATTTGACATAAATATAAGACATTATTAGAAAGATCATCCAATTCTTTCTCCTATATGGAATATTCGCATGATAATAGTTGCTGCATATGCTATAAAGATCACAAAAAACATGTAGATGACCCTGTCTATCAATGAAACGACCGCGGCAATTGTTACCGGTACTCCGACCATGGAATAAATGCCTATCATGACCAATTCTTTTATGCCGAAACCTCCGGGTACCAGGAGAATGGAGATTAGCCAGAGCGTCAATGTGAGTGAAATGATCAGGCCGGGAATTGTAATATCATAGCCCACGCTCATGAAGATCACGTAAGCTTTTGCGTAGATGAGTGCGAACATCAGGATGCTCAGACCTATATCCCTTATGAGGAATTTCCTGTCTTTAAGGATGGCCCTGTAGGTTTTTTCAAATTCAATAAGACCTGTTATCACCAGTTCCTCGAATTTCTGGTATGAATACTTGTTCCTTATAAATTTGAATGGAGGAAGATCATAGAGGCGTTTAAGAGTTGTATAGAAGAACCGGACAATAGTGGATTTTTTGATCCTCTTTTTTGAAAGATATGCAAAAACAGATAGCATAAGCAAGATCATTGCTATGGATTCCAGCAGTAGTGACAGCCACCTGGGGATATCCATGAACAAAATAACAAATAATAATGAAAAGACAACCGGGATTGAAAAAACGAAGCTGTTCGTTGTCTGGTCAATAACCACAGTGGCATACCAGTTCCCATGTCCATGATCTTTTGTTATATTCTTAAGGAACATAGCCCTTCCGAAACCCCCAAATGTCCTTGCGCGAAGCACATTTGTATCCAGGCAATTTCCTGACATGAGACCCAGGAAAAGTGTCGTGAATTTTATTTTTTCAAGTTTACCGATAATCAATTTCCATTTCAAAGTCCATATAAGGAAACCCGCAAGTTCAAGCAAGATGGCAAGGATGAGGAGATCAAAATTTATTGAGCGAAGGATTATAACCAGTTTCTCAAAGTCGATCAGCAGGAGTATGAGGACTATTGCGGCAAATCTGGCTATGAATATTATACTGCCGAGCTTCATTGCATCCTAATTGCGCGGATTGGTATATAAGAAGGGGATTGGATTTGATAATCTCCTTTTTCTGGCCTTCTGGGAAAATCTATTTATAGGGATACTAAATATAAAAGGTAAGGTGGTATCATGAATAAACCAATATTATATATGTTGATAATTTCAGCAATCCTGATATCAGGATGTGTATCGACCGTAACTCCAGTTGACCCGTCAAATATTATTGTTAATGTCAATCCGATCGAGATCAAGGAATTCCAGGAACAAGAAATAGCTGTGAACGTGATGAATAATGCCACAGCCCCTATTGATTCTGTTTCTGTCAGTTCATTTGAACCTTTCAGTATTCTCTCAGGCGGGTCTGTGAACATCCCTGCGCGGACAGATAAGCCTACATCGGTGATCCTTAACGCGAAAGTCTCGGCGCCAGGTTTTAAGGATATAACAAATACTACAACCTTAACGATATCATATTCCTCAGGAATTGACGATAAAGGTATTCCATATATTAAAACAAAGACTGTTCCAGTCCAGACTGTGGTGCTTCCAGATGCAAAACTTCAATTCGTTGGTTTTGTGAAAGGACTTGATAACTTGAGGGACGCAGAAGTGAACGCATGGGAAGCAGGGAAAGGCGAGAATGTCACAATATCGTTTTCAGTCAAGAACGAAGGAAAGACGATAATTGAAGAAAATACCACGAAAGTGTATGTGGATATGGGAACCAGTAGAATGGGCTCTAATAGTTCCCTGACCATAAGGAATGCAATGGCAAAAGGCGGAACATCAAATACGCTTGGTCTGCAGATCCAGGTTCCAAAGGATGCGCCCAATGGCGAGACAGAGGTAATCGTAACATTGAAATTCGGTGACAAGATCTTAGATACAAAGACCTTGAAATTTAACGTCAGACTCTAGAAATGAACCCGAAAAATATCATTTTTTTGATATTTATTCTTGGCAGTCTTTTTTTTAGCGGCTGCCTGAAGGAAGAAGGATCCGTTACCGTAACCTCAACCGAAGTAATGTATTCGCAGCAGGAAGATGGAACATTACTGACCGTCATCCCTTATATCAGAAATGATATGAGTGCGGATACTGGAATTCTTTCGGTGAAAGTAAATTTAAAGGAACCATCGACGAATCTCATTGTTGCAACGAAAGATTTGGATATAGGGTATATCAAAAGTAAAAACTCAGCATCCAACAGCGTGTCCCTGAAAGTTGCCGATCCGGGGGAATATTTGGTCGAAGTCCAGGTATTTGAAGGTAGCAAATTATTGACTCAATCTTTTACGCAGGTTATAGTAAAACCAAAACCTTCGCAAGGGCAGCCGTCTGATATCAAGCTGACCGATATGAATCTTGTGATCACAAAAGTACTAAATGATGCGTCCATGGCAGTTGTTGAAGTTTCACCCGGATTATATAACCAGGGAGGGGATTCTAAACCACTGACGCTGGAAGTGACAGCGCTAATAGACCCGTATAATACTTATATCCAGAGCGATTCGATAAATGTTGTAAAAAGCACAAACAGGGTCAGGAGCAAAGTGACATTCACAATTCCCAGGAATAAAGAATACAGCTTTTCAGTCAAAGTCCTGGAAAATGGAAGAGAAGTTGCAGGGGCAAAAGTCACGGATAAAATAAAACTGAATGCCATAAAATACAATGAAGTAATGAATTACTTATTAGTTGAAGAAGGAAAACCGGTGGCAATGGTAACATCAACGCCTGCGGCAACTAAGAAGGAACCGGGATTCCAGGGCATATCAGCGTTAATGGGTTTGCTGCTCATGTACGGAATGATGATAAAAATAAGGAAGGTAGAATAGCTTGGACGAAGAACAGAAAATCGAAGAAGTAAAAAAAACAGAAGATAATTCATTTAAAAAGATGATAAACGTGGCCGTGGTCATAATGCTTGTTTTTATGATATTCATAGCCCTGTATTCATTCTTTTTCAATATGCAGGAAGCTATTTCCAGGCTTTTTGAAACTCGCTATGTAGCGCTCATGAACGCTATATTTGACATTGTGGTGATAGGAATAGCGGTATACCTTGTGAAAATGTTCCTGACAAAAAATTACCCTTGATTTACGCAGATTTTTCCAATAATCCTTGCAACTCTGTGAAATGCGTATTCAGGGAGTGTTTTCCTGACTCCTCTTATTAATTTATGGGTCCGCAGAAGATTCTGTGGTTTTATAAACCACTAACCACAAGCGTCCTCCCCTCTTGTGCAACTCAACAGGTACCTCAAAAGTCTTACTTAGTATTTTATTCGTAAGGACATCTTTTCTTGCGCCGCTTGCAATCAATTTGCCTTTTCGAAGGGCAAGTATGTGGGTTATAGAAGGCAAAATTTCTTCGATATGATGCGTAATATAAATTAAAGTCGGTCCTCCTTTCAGAACAGCCATTTTTTGCACGGATGTCAGCAATTCCTCCCTTGCTTTGATATCAAGTCCGGCGCAGGGCTCATCAAGAAGCAGCAATTCAGGTTCGGGCATAAGCGCCCTGGCAAGAAGTGTTTTTTGTTTTTCACCATCTGAAAGAGTTGAAAAGCTATGGTCAGACATATTCGATAATCCAAACATATCAATCAGGTCGCATGCACGCTCATTGTCTTTTTTAGATGGGGTTTCATATAAACCTATACTTGCAAACTTTCCTGAAATAACAATATCCCTGACCGGTTCCCATTGATGGATCATATTTCTTATCTCTGAGCTGCATTCCCCGATATGCAGCCGCAGTTCCCGCAGGTCGGCAGAGCCAAATCTCCTCCCCAGTACACATGCTTTTCCTTCCGATGGCTGGTGATAACCATTTATAATACTTATAAGACTTGTCTTTCCGGAACCGTTTTGCCCGATTATTGCCCAATGCTGGCCAATTTCGATACGCAGGCCTATGTCATGCAGTATCCTGTTGTTATTTCGAATAAAAGAAACATGGTCCAGGCGGACGATGGGATTCAAGTGCATGGTGGTTTCATCGTTTTGCAGTATTATAATTTTTTGCTTTTTAATATTAGTTATGTCATTTGATGTCAATAAATCCCATTTATCGGGCAATTATAACTTTACTGAAATATTTATATACTATTCAAAGAACAGCATATGATTTCTTCGGCCGAAGCATTTAAATCTCAATACATCATAAGAATTTTACATGATGGCGGGTTAAAATATTCGATCTTGAGTTTTTTCCCATCATCATTAAAATATACAAGGGGTATAGAATATGGTAGAAAAAATTATAAGAATTGGAAAGCTGGGATGGATCCCGGACGTTCCGAGTTTCCGTGACTATACGGTGGAACATACAGAAATGAATGACCTTATTTCTCCGGCCGGCCTGAGAAATGTAGATGTGACAAGTCTCAAGTCATCCGCAGACCTCAGGCAGTGGTGTTCACCTGTTGAAGACCAGAAAAATCTCGGGTCATGCACAGCCAACGCAGCAGCAGGTATAGTGGAATATTTTGAAAACAGGGCTTTCGGGAATTATCTTAATGCGTCAAGATTATTCATCTACAAAACAACAAGGACTCTTGGACACTGGGAAGGGGACAGCGGCGCAGAGCTTAGAACTACTATGGGTGCGCTCGTCCTGTTTGGGGTTCCACCTGAAGAATACTGGCCTTACTCTGATGCAGACCCTGATTTTGATAAGGAACCAGGCCCATTCTGCTATTCATTCGGCGGGAATTATAAAGCTATCAAATATTTCAGGCATGATCCGGCAAATACCTCAAAAGATGATATTCTTGCAAGTGTCAAAAAAGCTCTTGCATCAGGCATACCCTCAATGTTCGGCTTCGCGGTTTATGGCTCAATAACCCAGGCGGCAAAATCTGGAAAAATACCCTTCCCATGCAAAGGAGAAAGGTGTGTGGGAGGACATGCCATTGTTGCGGTAGGTTATGACGATAATATGGTCGTTGAAAATACCGCATGCAAAGAAAAAACGAAGGGAGCGCTGCTTATCAGGAACTCGTGGGGGGAAAGCTGGGGAGATAAAGGATACGGGTGGCTGCCATACAAATATATATCCGAAGAACTTGCAATGGATTTCTGGTCGATGCTAAAACAGAGCTGGGTAGATACCGGAAAATTTTCGGTTGACTCATAGACAAAAAATTGGGGATGATATCCCCTTTTCTCTTTTTTTACATCTACAAATATATAACCATCTTTTACATTATTTCTCCGGGGATTTAGAAAATCTTTTGAGTAATAAAGGCTTTCAAAAATTCTTAAGATGAACTCTTCCGTGAACAAAAAGTAAACAGTTGAAACAACGCAGGAACGCGGATTTCGCGGATGACTGATACGCGCGGATTGGATTATACGTGAAAATCCGCGTTATCCGTGTGCCATTCGTTTGCTGATTAATTTCCTCCCCCTATCCCTTCAAAACCTTCTTCAAATAATACCCCGTGTACGATCCCACTATCCGTGCCACCTTTTCCGGCGTTCCCTCGGCGATGATCCTGCCTCCGTTATCTCCGCCTTCGGGTCCAAGATCGATTATATGGTCGGCAACTTTTATCACGTCAAGATTATGCTCGATGACCACCACGCTGTTGCCAGCATCCACAAGCCTTGAAAGCATATCAAGAAGCTTCTGGATATCCGCAAAGTGAAGCCCTGTTGTGGGTTCGTCCAGGATATAAAGCGTCCTGCCTGTACTTCGTTTGCTCAGTTCCGTGGAAAGCTTGATGCGCTGCGCCTCACCCCCGGAAAGAGTTGTTGCGGGCTGGCCGAGCCTGATATAACCCAGGCCAACGTCAAAAAGCGTCTCAAGCTGCCGTTTGATCTTCGGGATATTTTCAAAGAACATTAGCGCTTCCTCAACTGTCATATCCAGCACCTGCGCAATATTTTTCCCTTTATACATGATTTCAAGCGTCTCGCTGTTGAAGCGTTTCCCGTGGCATACCTCGCAGGGTACATACACATCAGGAAGAAAATGCATTTCTATCGTGATTATCCCGTCCCCGCTGCATGCTTCACATCGTCCTCCTTTCAGGTTGAAACTAAAACGACCCGGCTGGTAGCCCCTGGATTTTGATGATGGAAGCTGCGCGAAAATATCCCTGATCGGCGTGAAAAGCCCTGTATATGTGGCAGGATTTGAACGGGGCGTCCTTCCAATTGGCGACTGGTCGATTATTATGATCTTATCGATATTTTCAAGCCCTATAATTCCCCTGTGCTTTCCGGGTTTTTCTTTTGCATGATAGAACCTCTGGGCAAGTGCCTTGTAGAGAATATCATTTACAAGAGTGCTTTTTCCAGAACCTGATACGCCGGTCACGCATGTCATGACGCCCAGGGGAATGTTCACATCGATCTGTTTGAGGTTATTCTCACTTGCCCCGACTATCGTTATTTTGCCTTTGGGTTTCTTTCGCACAACAGGAACAGGGATCATTTTGCGGTGGCTTATATAATCCCCGGTAAGGCTGTTATCACAATTAATGATATCCTCAAGGCTTCCCGTCACAACGACTTCGCCGCCATGCACTCCCGCTCCCGGCCCCATATCCACTATAAAATCCGCATTTCGTATCATATCTTCATCATGCTCTACGACGATCACGGTATTTCCAAGATCGCGAAGCCTTGTGAGCATATTGATAAGCCTTCCGTTATCGCGCTGGTGAAGCCCGATACTTGGTTCATCGAGAATATACAGGACTCCGACAAGGCTTGAGCCGATCTGCGTTGCAAGCCTGATCCTCTGGCTTTCGCCTCCTGAAAGAGAGCCTGCCGCCCTGTCAAGTGTCAGGTAATCAAGACCCACATCCATTAAGAATCCAAGGCGCGCCCTGAGCTCTTTCATTATTGGCTTTGAGATGATCGCTTCTTTTTCTGTAAAACTGATCCCTTCAAGGAACTCCAACGCTTTTTTCACGGACATCCGGGTGGTCTCGATAATTGACCTGTCTGCGACCGTGACAGCAAGGCTTGATGGTTTCAACCTTTCACCATTGCATACGGTGCATGGATTGATGCTCATGTATTGCTGGATTTTTTCCCTTGCTTCTTCTGATTGCGCTTCCCTGTGTTTTCGTGCAAGGTTTGGTATAACCCCCTCAAAAACGCTTCGATGCTCCCATAATCCGTCACGGTCGCGGGGCACATACCTGAAAAGAACTTCTTCGCTTCCTCCATGCAATATGATCTGCACTTGTTCAGGTTGAAGCAGGGCAAAAGGCGTATCAAGTGAAAAACCATAATGTTTAGCAACAGATACCAGCATCTGGCGGTAATACCCATGCTCATATCCCCAGGGCTCTATAGCCCCTTCGTTAATTGACCTGGCTTTATCAGGAATTATCAGGTCAGGGTCAAATTCCATTGTGCTCCCGAGTCCCTGGCAGGCCGGACAAGCGCCTCGCGGGCTGTTGAACGAGAACATATTGGGCTCAAGTGGCTCAAAACTTATCCCGCATTTTACGCATGCTGAATGCTCACTAAAGAGCATCTCCCTGCCGTCTAGAACTTCTGCCACCACAATGCCATTTCCCTCCCGAAGCGCCGTGGCAATAGAATCCGCAAGTCTTTCTTCTACCCCTTTTTTTACGACCAGGCGGTCAACGATAACATCGATATCGTGTTTTTGCTGTTTGTTAAGCGTGATCTCCCCCGTGAGTTCAAGCACCTTTCCGTCAACCCTCACCCTGCTATATCCTGAATGCGAAAGGGTTTCGAATATCTGTTTATATTCGCCCTTTTTCTGCCGTGCGATGGGAGCGAGTATATGAAGCTTTGTACCTTCTGGAAGCGACATCAACCTGCCAACGATCTGCTCAACGGTTTGCGGCGTTATTTCACTTTTACAGGTGGGGCAGTGCTGTCTTCCGATACGCGCATAAAGAAGCCGCAGGTAATCGTATATCTCAGTGACCGTGCCCACAGTGGAACGCGGGTTCTTGCTTGTGGATTTCTGTTCGATTGATATGGCGGGAGATAAGCCTTCGATGTATTCCACATCCGGTTTATCCATCTGTCCCAGGAATTGCCGGGCGTACGCCGACAGCGATTCTACATATCTGCGCTGACCCTCGGCATAAAGCGTATCAAATGCAAGAGAGGATTTCCCTGAACCTGAAAGTCCGGTTATGACTATGAGCTTGTTCCTTGGGAGTTCGAGGTCTATGTTCTTTAAGTTGTGGACGCGTGCGCCTTTAATTATGATCTTATCTGTGGACATAAAAAGAATATTATTATATTGCCACGGAAGGCTAATAAATTATTGTGGTGAAACTGACTTGCGCAAAATGCAATTTATCTCTTTTAACTTCCATGGAATGTTGAAAACCTTACCTTGTGAGAAATGCATGGGGGTGATACTTCAGCAGCAATACCGGGCTATAATGTATTGAATTTATATTTCAATGCTTTATTTTCACAACTCCTTTTAATATCTTCAAAAATTTTCGTGAAGTAATTTTCATCCCCTGCTAAAATAATCTCATATTTTCCTGTCAAATGCGGATAAAACTCATTGATAAACCTCAAAACGCCCTCCCGGACACCTTCCCTGATCCTCAATTTGTCCACGATCACATAATTGGGATTTACTTCCAGGATCGCATCGATCAAAGCCTCGACATCAGTAATATAAGGCATCACAGGTCCAAGAAAAACCCAGGTTTTAATCCCGGTTTTCGAAAGCTCCTCCAGAGTGTAAAGCCTATCTTTTACATTTGAGGCGCCCGGTTCAAGTTTTTGTCTTACGCTATCATCATGTGTAGTGAGTGTTATGCCAACTTCCAGGTTCGGGAACTTTCTCAAAAGGTCAATATCTCTCAACACAAGGGAAGATTTTGTCTGTATGCAAACTGGAAAATCATGCAATAACAGCAGTTCAAGACACCGCCGCGTAATCTCATATTTCTTTTCGGCTGGCTGGTACGGGTCTGTCACAGTCCCAAGACCAACAACGCCTTTTGTCTTCACTCGCAATTCTTTTGACAGTATTCGTGGCAGGTTTACTTTTGCCTCAACGAGATCCCCCCATTTTCCCTTGTCCCAGTGGATCACACAGGGGGCATAGCAATAAACACAGGCATGTTCGCAGCCGCGATATGGATTGAAGGCATAATCAAGGCCGGGAAGTTTTGAAGGGGAAAGAGCGGTTTTCACTAATATTTCTGTTATCATGGTATATGGGCCTGTGTCATTATGTAATATTTTCTGACTCCTCTAACTTTTCAATCAATAATTTTTTTTGCATACTCCACCACCAGGTTGAAATCAGGCGCATTCGGTTCATATTTTGCGAATTTCACAAGGTCGCAGAGCATAAAACATTCTTTGGCAACACGCAAATATTCCTTATCTTTTGACCCTCGAATGCTTCTCAAGATCTCGTCGCTTGTAAGTTCATTTATTCCTGTCGTTCTATTAAAATAAAACCTCAGGGCATTTGAAACTTCCATATATGCTTCTTTCTGCCTGCCGTTATTGAACATATCTATTGCTTTCTCGATCATCGAAAGGGCGCTCTCCTTTGGATCAATAAAGACATTCTCTTTTAAGGGTTCAACAGGTTTTTCTTTTTTCCTGGATTTCGTGAATAGGTATATGCCGAGCAATAGCACAGGGAAAAGAGCAAGGATCCAGTATGGATATGATGGTTCCGGTTCTTTCAGGATGATGTCTTTTATTTCACCTGTATCTGTCACATTGCCTGTTATCGAGGCATTACTTCCCTGGTCGCGATATGAATATTCAAAACTGCTGATATTTGCTTTGAGGTCGATATTCCTGGAAGTTAGATTATACTCTTTGTCTGAAAGTGTCCTGTTCATCTGCCTGAAAGTTTCATTGCTCTCGATATACTGCATCAGTTTCTTTATATCTTCAGTACTCTGTTCCTGTATATTTTCCATTTTCCCGGCATTCATCCTGCCGCTTATTTTCGCGCTCTCCTCCCCTTTCTTGAAACTGTAATTAAAATTCCCGGTATCATTGGATTCAGGCCTGATTTCCTGCCCGGTTGGAACATATCCCTGTTTTTGCAGATCATTTTTCATTTCCTTGAATTCGCTATTATTTTCGATCTTTCCTTTTAACTCGTTTTCCATCTTTTGCTGTTCCTGCTGCTGGCGCTCCATTTCCTGTTTGATATTTTGCATATCCTGTGCCCCCTGCTGGATATTATCGACGGATGCAGGTGGCTGCGGATTGTTATTCTGGCCAGTTTGCTGACTGCCGCTACTTATCGAAATTGAAGTGGAGCCACTGGAAGATATTGAAGTACTGCGCATGCTTACCCCGCCGCAATTATATATAGTCGTGATCCCCTGAAGCTGTCCGCTGGATTGGCCCGGTTTTATGGATATCCTGACTGGTTCGGACCTGACGGATTCCTGTGTTCCTTTTTCCGGATTTGTATAGGTCACTGTGGCCTGATCCAGTGTGAACTCACCTGGCGAGTACGCCTGTACAGGAAAGTTGTATGAAATAGCGGTACGCAGATTGTCAGGAAGCGCATATTCATAACACTGGATTTCAAGCCCGTTATTTCCCAGGACATTATTATCCTGTATCGTTACGGGTATGGATTGATTGAAAGGGTTATCAAACTCAAGCGTTATATTGACACTGTCACCCGTTTTTATATCCGCATTCGTGATAACTTTCTTTACCGTTAGCTGTTTTGCGGATGCCATACCCGAAAATAGAATTAAGATGCATAGGAAAATAATTATTATATTACTTATATTTGATATCCTCATATTCTCACCTCAGGGTAAAATCCGATATCTTCCAAAGCGTAAATAAAGCTGGGCAAGCAGAACCCCAATGGCAGCCATTATAAACCAGTCTTTAATGCTTGAATCTTCAGTCTCGCGTTCAATTTTTTGGGGAAGTTCACTGTAGATTTTCTCAAGTGTCGAACTGTCAACAGATTTAAAATACTGGGCGTTTGTTTCTGTTGCTATTTTTTGCAATGTTGCCTCATCAAGCTGCGCATATATGGGACGGCCAACCCAATCATAACCGAGAATAACATTTTCATTTGAACCTATTCCCACAGTATAAACCTGGATATTGTTCGTTTTCGCAAATGAAATGGCATCATCAGGGCTTATCACACCGGCGTTATTGACGCCATCGCTCATGAGAATGATAACTTTTTTCTTGTTAGGGATAGATGTAGCCATGTCCACTGCAAGCGCAAGACCGTCACCAAGGGCTGTTTCACCATCTGTCTGCTTTATTGCTGAAAGTTTACCAAGCACTTTATCTTTATAAGGGGAAAGATACGCTGATGTGGTCGCACCGCTTGAAAATATCACGATCCCTGAATTATCCTTATTATTCAATTCATCTATCAGTGTTTTTGCGCTCTCCTTTGCAGCATCCAGCCGCGTGGGTTTGTAATCATTAGCTGCCATACTTCCTGAGACATCCATTACCATGACAACATTTACACCTTCTTTTGTCTGTGTGAGGGGTATATGAGGATCTGCAAGTGCTGTGATGAGCAGGACGATCAAAAGGATATCCAGATAAAAAAGGATTTCCTTTGCTTTTGATTTTCCAGCGCCTGCTTCTTTTATAAGCGAAATATTACTGAACTTTATGGCAAGAGTTTTTTTCTTTTTCAAGGATCTCCTGTAAAAATACCATACCAGAGGGAGCAATAAAAAGGCAGCAAACCATAACGGATTCACAAAATTCATCGATCCACCCTCATCTTAAAAAATTTAAATATTGGTTTTACCCAATCTTCTGATGTTGAGATCTCTATAATATCTATTTCAAGGCGTTTTGTGATTTCAGAAATTTTCTTGTTCCTGGATTCAACCATTTCCTTAAACCGCATCCTGAATCCACAATCTCCAGTATCTACAAGTATTTGTTCACCTGTTTCCTCATCCTCAAGTTCGATAAGCCCGATATCCGGAAGTTCCTGTTCCCGGATATCCCATAATCTTACAGCTATGATATCATGCCTGTTTTTCAAGACCTGGAGCGGTTTTTTTAAATTCCGGGGATCATCCTGGAAATCCGAAATTACAAATATCACACTTTTTTTCTTAAGTATCCTGGAAAGCTTTACAAGCGCCACTGAAAGATCCGTCCCGTCATGCACTGGCTCATGAAAGATCGTTTCTCTTATTATCCTGAAGGCATGTTTTTTCCCTTTTCCAGGCGGAATGTATTTTTCAACAATATCCGATGTGAGCACAAGACCCACTTTATCATTGTTCCTTATCGCAGACATGGCAAGAGACCCGCATAATTCGATCCCAATATTTTTTTTAAGGGAACCGATGGTTGCGAATTCAGATGATCTGGAAATATCAAAAACGATAACGATAGTCAGGTCGCGTTCTTCAATGAATTCTTTCACGAACGGATGGTTCATCCTTGCCGTCACATTCCAGTCAATACTCCTGGGATCATCTCCGGCCTGGTATTCACGCACCTGGGAGAATTCAATACCGGTCCCTTTGAATGCGGAAAGATATGCACCGCTGATGAGTCCTTCGACAGGCCTGTTGGTTTTTATTTCAATCTGTTTTACTTTTGAGATAATTTGCGAAGGGGTTGGATGTTCCATGATTGGGTCTTCTCTTAAGTTTTTGATCGATCACGGAACAGGCACTTTTTCAAGGATCGAACTAATTATCTTTTCGGTTGTCATTTCTTCAGCAAGGGCTTCATATGTCAGGATAATGCGGTGCCTGAGCACATCGGGCGCGATCTTTTTAATATCCTCCGGTATCACATATCCTCTTCCGGCGAGGAGTGCGCTTGCTTTTCCCCCAAGGGCAATGTTTATGGAAGCACGCGGAGACGCGCCGTATTCTATGAAATCGTTTATGTCAAGACCAAATTGCTGGGGGGTGCGTGTTGCCTGAACAATATCGGTTATATATTTTGATATTTTTTCATCCATGTAGATGCGGTGATTGAAATCCTGGATTTCGATTATCTTTGATGGAGAAATGATCTTGCCAATCCTTGACAAACCACTGCCTGCAATTACGTTCATTATCTCCTGCTCCTGTTTCTGGGTAGGATAGTCAAGCAATATCTTGAACATGAAGCGGTCAACCTGTGCTTCAGGCAATTCATAGGTTCCCTGGGTCTCGACAGGATTCTGGGTCGCCATCACGAGAAAAGGCCGCTCCAGCGAATGGCTCTCGTCAGAAATCGTGACCTGTCGCTCCTGCATGGCTTCAAGAAGAGCGCTCTGGACTTTCGGAGGCGCCCTGTTTATTTCATCGGCAAGGATGAAATGAGCAAAAATCGGGCCTTTTTTTGTGGAGAACTGGCACGTATGCTGGTTGTATATCCTTGTCCCGATAATGTCAGCCGGCAGAAGGTCAGGAGTGAACTGTATCCTTTTGAATGATGCGTCTATTGTATCTGAAAGTGTCTTTATCATCAATGTCTTTGCAAGTCCGGGCATCCCTTCAAGGAGCACATGCCCGTCTGCCACGAGGGCGAGAATGATTTTCTTAACTACAATATCCTGGCCAATTATTGACCTGTGCATTTCTTCAATTATCGCTTCAAGGTCTTTTGAATAAATGAGCGCCTGTTTGTTCAGTGCCTGAATTTCTTCGTTCATTTTAACATCCCAATAAGTCTCTTCGAGTATACCGTTGTTTATTTGCAAATATTTATTTTTTACTGCCCCTTTTAACGATAAATAGTAGTAGCCATTATCAAAAATTGAGAACCATAGGTATTATTATATTGAAATAACGATTAACATGCGGATTATCATGGTGACACACTTGATTGACAACCTTATCGGGGCGGTTCGTTTTTTTGTAGGGTTGATCTTAATTATCATTGCTATGCGGGCTTATTTGAAAACAAGAACATCTGACATGTTTTATCTTACGACCGGTTTCATGCTCATAACTATCGGAAACCTGTTTTCAACTATTTATTATGTAGATGATATTCGCATGGATAAATTACTTGCAAATGTTTTTGATATATTAGGGTTAATTGCATTGATAATAGCAGTGAGAAAAAGTTAGTTAAAATGAACTTAGATCCCGGTGATGAAGAGACTATATTTGAGCTGCTGGCGAATAAACAATCTCGCCAGATATTATCTCTTACATCAATAAAGGAATATTCTGCGAGTCAATTGAGCCAGGAGCTTGGGATACCACTTGCGACTGTTTACAGGAAGGTTAAGCTCATGGAGAGTACGGGGCTTTTAAAGCATGTTAAAACTATTATCAACCTGTCAGGCAATGAGGAGAAATATTACAGGTGTGCGATCCGTGAGGCGACAGTAACGATTCACGATGGGATATTCTCTGTGGACTTTAAGAAGGAAGATCATTCTGATAAGATCATCAGGTTATGGAAAAGATTGGCCCATGCCAATGATTGAAATGAATAATCATGTTATTCTCATATCCTGAGAATGGGCAATTCCATTTATAAATGTATAAGATTAATATAAAGATTGGAGGAAAGCAACATGAACCTCTTTTTATACCACCATCCACTCCTACTATCATGTTGCTTTCCCATCCCCTCAATCAATGTTTTTTTCCTGACAAGTTTTAAGGGGTTAATCAAAGTAACATTTTTACTGCGATGATGAGAGTAATATAGGAACAAGTCGTTAATGGGAGTAATAATATGTCACGTTTTGTTTACCAGAGAATTACAACTTCCTTTATTTTCCTGTTACTATTGATACTTGGAGTGGTTTTTTTCCTGATAACCATCGACCTTATTGGTCTTGCTTTTAGAAAGCTTGGCTTTCCTCCTGAATATTCAGTTCTCCTCTTATTCCTGTCACTTATCGGAAGCCATGTGAACATCCCAATCATGGAGGTCAGGTCGCATGAGCCAATTATGTCACGCGGGATCGTTGATTTTTTTGGCTTTCGGTATATTATCCCGCCCGTTAAAATAGAACGCCGGACAATAATAGCGATAAACCTCGGTGGATGTGTGATCCCGGTATTGATATCTATTTTTCTTATCCCGATGGTCAATCAGGTAGATGTTCTGATAGGGGTCTTTATAATGACGATTTTTATCCATATGATGGCAAGACCGGTGAAAGGGATCGGGATAGCTGTCCCTGCATTGATACCACCTGTCATGGCAGCACTTTTAGCTCTATTTATCGCGCCTCAAAACGCTGCGATGCTCGCTTATATTTCAGGTACGCTCGGGAGCCTGATAGGTGCTGACCTTTTAAACCTGAAAAAAATCCCGCGTCTTGGGACGCCTCTGGCTTCGATCGGAGGGGCGGGGACTTTTGACGGGATATTTTTGACGGGGATAATTTCAGTGCTGCTGGCATAGGTATAACAAAAGCAATTATAGTCCCCCGATTTATTCTACATATATGCCGAACACTTTGCGCTCTTCGCGTCCTTTTGCGGTGCATGATTTTTTTCACCACAAAGAGCACAAATTACGAAAAGATCATGACCAAATAGAATTGTTCGACGATTGATTCAAGAAATATCGAGAGAAAATTTACCAGAACCCTGGATTAAGGTAATATATTGCCGAATAAAGAGGAACTATTGCTCGTCCCCCTCTTCTAAGAACTGAGGATTACCCAAGGGGTAGCGTACGGCAATGCATGGTGTAGCTTCTTGTCAGGGGCACATTAGGGCAATTAGGAACATCAATTATAACGGTCTCAAGACAACAAACCATTAATCTTAAGTATAACAACCCCCAAAATACTATCGGAGGTAGTTAGTAATGGCAGAACCATTCGATGATTTCAGAAGATTCGAAGAAATGATGAACAGGATGTTTGAGAATTTCTGGGGAAGACCAACATCAAGGCGTCTTTTACCCTCAGGGGAACGGGGCGCAGTTGTTCCATCCGAGTACCGTGAACCTTTCATAGATGTGATTGAAAGCGATAAAGAAATAATCGCAACTGCGGAGATGCCGGGTCTTGAAAAACAGGACATCAAGATAAATGTTACAGAGGATATGCTTGAGATATCGGCAGAGACTAAACAGGAAGAAAAAAGGGAAGAAAAGGGCTACATTTACAGGGAAAGACGAAGCGGCAGCTATTATCGTTCAATATCCCTCCCCTCGCCTGTCGATCCTGACAACTCAAAAGCGACTTATGAGAACGGTGTTCTCGAAATCAAGATGCCCAAGACCGAGGTCAAGAAGAAAACACCGCTTACTATCGAATAGATGGAAAATTAACTTTTTGAATAACAAAAAGAGCAGGTTAAATTTCTTATTCCCCCGGATTCAATAGGTTTTTTTTTCAATTTTTCCCGAAGAAATCCTCAAGCCCACGCTGGAACAATGTTTCCTTCAGGACTGTGCTTTCCCTGACCCATCGCGATCTCGGGATAACAAGTCTCGTTGAAATATATGTGAAAGCCTCATCAAGCGATGAGAATTTCTTTGCCGGCGCCGAAAGAGCAGCCCTCACGTTCTCTCTTACATTCCACACCCCCACTGGCATGATGTATCCCGGATGGGCTTCCCTCAATATAACAACGCGCCCCTGCCTTTTTTCCCTGACAAGATATTCATTCACTGCCAGGCGCGCCGCGTAATAACATCCACCGATCTCGGCGTACGTCGTCCTGCCATCATAACCCTCTGAGGAGGACATTATCGCCACTTCTTTCCCGAATGGGTTCCATACTGTGTTTGGATACCAGGCCTCTATGAGTTCGTAGCTCCATGCGCGGGGCATCATCAGGACAACAAACCTGTTATCAAGCTGCCACGACTCAAGAACAAGAAATTCATTGATGATGGGGAAATCCTTCATTTTTATCATAAGTTCCGCGCCGATCATGCTGTCCACAGCGGTTATGCTCCACCTTGTGGGGACAAAGCGGCGCGCCTTTTCTTCCCCGAATGATCCTACGGAAAATGCTTTCTGGATGCTTGAAACAAGAGTATCCTTTTTATAAAGTTCAAGCACTGCATCCTTTGCTTTCAGGTCGGTATCGTTATGCGCTTTCTCCATCCTCTGGTCGAACTTTGTATTTCCCAGATTGATCTTTTTCAGGGGGGCAGTCGGGCCAAATGGCGCCACCTCATCGTCAAGTACGAGCCTCGCATGAGGTTTTTTCAAGAATTCTGCTTCAACATCAACAGGGGAAGCCGAAAGCGCCATTTCACGGGTGGTTTCTATTATCTTGTTGCTGTCAAGGTCTCTTATATGAACGAGATATTTTCCCCTGACAAGCTGCGAACGGAAATCCACGATATCATCGATGCTCTTCCCGATCCACATTTCAGGGGTGTCAAGAAGGGTCGTATCTCCATAAGTTGGCGGGATGAGAGGTCCTACTGAAACATATGGATACCCGATTCTTCCCACGAAAACCCCCGGAGGGGAAGACCCATCAATATTCAGGCTATCGGTGAGGGATTTGACCTTTACATTGGAATAAAATTTTACGAGAACAGGACATCTCTGCTTGCCGCATAGTAATTTTGCTCCACGGCAGAGGATGCATAAAGCTTCACCTGCCCCGCTGAATAGCGAATCCGGGCTTTCCATATATCATTTGATGATATTAATGCATATAAAATAAATCCAGGGTAATAAGCGTTTTATTAATAACAATTTTGGCAATAAAAATCTGGGGTTGCAGCATGTTCACCGTTTTTCCCATCCCCCGATGAGATGTATATGGAGATGGAAAATTACCTGCCCGCCCCCTCTTCCCACATTAATGATCAATTTGTAGCCGCTGTCGTGAATTCCAAGCGTACGGGCAATTTCCTTTGCCTTGATCATCATTTTCGAGATAACTGCGCCATGACTCTCTTCAAGAGAGTTGACGCTTTCAATATGCTCGATGGGGACCATCAATACATGGATGGGCGCCGAGGGTTTGATATTATGGAAAACTACCATATCCTCATCTTTATAAACGAAATTCGCAGGTGATTCACCTTTAATGATTTTGCAGAAGATGCAGTTAGTCGTCATTTGTATCCCGTTCTTAAAAAGGGCTTAATTACCCCACAAGCAGATCCTCAAGCATCTCGAACCTGCTTATCGCAAGTCCTTTGCTGGCAATACGCCTGATTATCGCGCGCCCGGTATCGAAAATAATTATCTTTTCAACAGGTGGGTTCGTAAGTATTATCATTTCATTATCCGGTGTCACCTGCACACTGTCAAAGTGTTTTTTGAGTTCATCGATCGCCTCCGGGTTTATTTTAACGGCGCCAAGTTCAGCCTCGCCACTGAAGAGGTCTTCATCCCCTTTTGTGAAACAGGGGTCTATAGTAATGATCTTCATTCTTTCCTCAAAATATCCTCGACCTTATCCATTATTTCACCTGCGATCTCTCGTTTTGTTCCTGAGACTTGTTTGACCGGGCCATCTATGATATAGACATTATTATCTTCAGTCCCCATACCTCCCGACGATACATCATTTGCCACCACCATACAAAGCTTCGAGGATTCCATGGATTCACGGGCGCGCTTTAAAAGCTCTTCTTCAGTCACACCCGTTTCTGCTTTAAAACCAATGATCTTAAGTTCAGGGAATCTGCTGCGCACTTCCCTGATAAGTTTAGGCGCAGGCTCAAGCGTCAGCCTGACCTCTGCGCCTGATTTTATCTTCTTCTTTGATGGTGTGACAGTGAAATCAGAAATGGCTGCTGCGCTTATGAGCATGTCATATCCTTTTTCCAGTTCTTCGATAACGGTATCGGTCATAGCCTTTGCGCTTTCTGCATAGAATTCACATATTCCCTGGATCCCCATGCATCCCCTGTGCACAAGAGTGACATCCGCGCCCCTCCTGAAAGCCGCAAACGCAAGCTCAATGCCTGTTTTTCCCGATGAGCGGTTCGTGAGTATTCTTACAGGATCGATCGCCTCGGCAGTTGCGCCGCCTGTAATGATGATCTTCCTGCCGGAAAGTGTATTTTTTCCCACAGCCCTTTCAACTCTCAGAACGATATCGACATTTGCGGCTATTTTAGCCGTGCCCTCTTCTGTTACGGGATTGACAAATTCGACTCCGAGTTCTGTTAATTTTCCTATATTTTCAATGACGATGGGGTGATCATACATAGATCCATGCATTGCAGGCACGATCATTATCGGAATACCTGAACCAAAAGCAGTGGCAGCAAATGTCGTAACAGGAGTATCATCGATCCCATGTGCGATCTTCCCGATAGTATTTGCGGTGCATGGCGCTATTAAAAGAAGGGCTGCCCTGCCACCTATGCCGCAGAACTCCACATGTTCAACATCGCCTGTTATTTCAGTAATAACCGGATTGCCCGTAGCATATCGCAGGGCTTCAGGATGGATTATTTTTCGCGCCGCATCGGACATTACGGCATGAACATCAGCCCCATTTCTCCTTAGTTCCCGTACAAGCTCAACGGAGCGGACTGCGGCTATACTTCCCGTGATCCCAAGAACGATGGTTTTTTCATCAAGTGATCCTGAAGTCCTTATTATATGGGTTCCCATTACTGTCAATTACATTGTAAAAAGATAAGAATGTTTTGATAAATAAAAAAGAAAAATCGCATCATGCGTTTTCTGCTATCGCGATTTTAAGTCAAAGACATATCTCTTCACGCGCGGCGCTACATTTCCGCAATCCCTGGTAAAGTCGATATTCCATCCTTTCTCTTCAAGGAGGTGTTTGAAATGAGGGATCTCAAAGTCTTTCTTGAAAGTATAGAAATGGATATACCCGCCAGGTTTCAAAATAGATTTAGCGATATCCAGGAAGAAGTCCTGGCCATAAGGTGCTGGCATCACGATCCTGTCAAAGGTCGTTTTGAAGAGATTATTTATTTGCCTTGCGTCGCCGTGAACGATTTTTGCATCGATATGGTTCAAATCCAGATTTTTCCGGAGGAATTGGCAGGCATCACGGTTATTGTCAAGACCTGTTATGTTCACGTTCTTTTTCTTCTTTATAGGGATAAGAAACGTCCCGACGCCTGCGAACAGGACAAGAACCTTCTCACCGTCTTTCACTTTTTGCGCGATCCTGTCCCGTTCATAGTGCATTTTTCCTGAAAAGAATGTTTTTGTGACATCAAGCTCAAAGATGCAGCCGTTCTCCCTGTGTATCGTAGTCGTCCTGTTCCCCAGCAGTAGTTCGAAATCCGCAACCCGTGACGGGCCTTCTATTTTGTGAAGCTTTCTCAGGACTGTTTTGACGTCTTTCCTGAGAGATGAAAACGCCTCTGCTATTATATATTTTTCAGCTTCAAGGGGAGGTGGGATGCTTATTATGGCGATGTCCCCGATGACCTCAAAACCTTTCGGGACAAGGAGGAGTTTTTCGGGTGAGAGTTTGGTTTGGAGGAGGGAATGGAGGGACATATCGAAAAAAGAATATCGTTTTGAAAGGCTTATGCTTCTTGCATTTCAATGACAGTACGGGAGCGCTCTTTTTTATTCAACATAGATTACACTCCTCTTTGACAAAATACTTACCTTGAATTTTTAATCATAATCCTGATTTTTTCTTCCTCTTTTGGCCTGATTTTCTCAGCAATATCCAGTAACCCTAATTCCTTATCCAGATCTAAAATCAACATTTCAAGGCGAATGGCATTCTGTTTTTCTGTTTCATATTTTTCGATTGCTTCATGGTATCTGTTGTTGATTTCCTCGAAGTTATTCTTTAAAGTTTTTGTTGACATCTCAAACTCGCGGATAAGAGATGTTTTCTTTTCAATTTCTTCCTTGAGTTCCTCAGGAATCCCCTGTCCTTTACTGAATTCTCTTTCCAGATTTGAAACCTTCTCCCGTTCTTTATCAAGTTGAGTGGCAAATTCCTGAGCCTTTACTCTTTCTTTCTGGTACATAAGTCTGATTTCTTCAAGCTCAGAATTCAGTTTATTTGCAGATTCCTCATAGGTCCTTACGATTCCATGATAACTATTGACCTCTTTGTTCAATCTCCCTATAATTTCTTCCTGTTGCTTGTTTTGAGTGTATGTCGTTTGAGAGTGTTCATTCTGTTCCCTGATTATCTCTTGTTGCTTCTCAATCAACTTTTGCAATTCTGAAATGGTTTTCTGTTTTTCTTCAAGATCCCTTTTAGTTTTATTTACAATGTTTTTATTAGATTGATCTTCAGGAACCTCCACTTCAGAATGCTTTATTTTCAACAAAGAAATAAGCCAGTTTCTAAAAGACATCGTCAGTTTACTTCCTGTATTTGGATTTTATCTCTTTAAGATCTTGTACATAGGAGGGATTTTTCATAAGAACATCAATAATCCGGCTCTGGAGTTCCTCTCGCCTTTGCACAGGCTCCTCCATTAGTTTATCTTTAATTGGCTGATACACTTCCTTCTCTACCCCGTGCGTTCTGCTCTCAACACTAACCGGTTCGACTCTCCCTACCCTTGCTTCAATGGTCACCCCTTTTATTTTCCTTAGCACGTCCAGGGTTAATTGTGCTACTTTATCGTTTTTATGCAACAATGCTTTCTGCAGGTTTTTATAATCTCCTACAATGCCATAATCAAGTAAGGTATCAAGAATTTTTAACGAATCTATTGCAATAAGCGGTGAGGATAATGCCTGGACACAAAAGAATGGATACATAGATTTCCATGTATTGTTATTTAATTCAACCTCTTTTACTACACCAGGAGACATTTTTCTTAGAAAATCTAATGAGTTACGGGCAATCCCAATATTTTTATGGTACAAGACCTTTTGCAATCCAGGGAAGTGTTTCCTTTCTACCCCCATTACTGCAAGAATATTAATATTGTTTAAAGTTTCGCTGATTACCGCCTCATCCTCTGATTCCAGCAAGTTATTAAGAAATGGATATATAGTTTCATCGGCTACTGATTGAATTGTCTTTCCAAGAAATATCATATTCACTCAAAAACATGAATCTCTTTTCCAATATCCATGCCTCTTAATATATCCAGTGCGATATAGGCAACCTGCTTATTCTTGTGTAACATCATCTTTTCCATAGGATCAAAGAGAATCCCTTTGATTTGCGCGTCATCCGATAACACATTCGCTGCATTCATTGCACTGAGCACTATATCGTCAGAACCAGATCTGAAGCAAGTAATCAGAAGTGGGACTGCTACATCCGTAAGAATTTTTTTATACTCACCTGGAATGAGAGGCTTTTCCTTGCCCTCGGTCTCGTGCATAAGTCTCAGTACATCCAGGGAGAGATATGCGACATCTTTATTCTTATGCTGTAAAGCGTTGTTAAGAACATTGGTCAAGTCAGCCAGGGGACTGTAATAAACAAGCGCCTTTGCTGCCTTTAGAGAATCAACCGCAAGGTCACAATCTGAAGAATTTATACATTGTGATAAAAGTTTAACCAGATTTTTTTCAATAAAATTTTCCATTAACTATACCTCCATTCAACATAGTATAATTAGTCTCTTAAGATATAAATTTGTTGATATTTGATTATTTGTCATCTGTCTGCCGTCCTTTAGCGCTATTACCTAATCCTATTTTTCTTTTTTATGCATGATATCGATTGCTTTATCATAAGCCTTTATCGCCTCATCATATTTCCCTTGTTCATAAAGGTCAAAACCCCTGTTATACCAGGCATCGGCATCTTCCGGCATTATTTCCATAGCTTTTTCATGTACCGTTAAAGATTTTTTGTATTTCCTTACTCCATAAATGACAAGACCAATGAGTATGAAAGCAATTAATATATATACCCACATTAGGAATTTCGATCCTATTATCTTCGGGAGGGGTATATTTATTAATGCCGGAGCCTTGCCTGCTTTAACCGTGGCTGCCGGATAAGGGGAACTGGCAACTATTGCAAAAGGTAAGAATGCATTGGTTTTTGCTACATAATATACGAATTGTTCATCAATGCTCTTTGGCGCGGTTTCAAGTGAGATCCATGTGCTTCCATCCCATCCGAGAAGACTTACGCTATTCTCCTCAAGGTTATTCTGTGCAAGCCAGCTTTTATCGACTTTAAATCCTATGAACGCATCTATAATGCTTTCTCCGCTTTCAATTTGCTTCGCGCCTACCCAGATGTTATAATATTTATAAACAATCCCCAAAGGAGGTGTCACTCCCGCTATTTTAGATACATCTTTGAGCAGTTCTACTCTTACGCTTGTAGTTCCAAAATTATCTGACGGGGTTATTAACACTTCAGAAATATCATGGTCTGGAGAATTAAATATATAGGACGCGGGAACATTTGCCTCCAGATATTCGTCCATAATTTCAAAAGTCTCTATGTTACTGAATGGTTCCGGCGAAATTATGCCTGCACCGCCTCCGGCTCCTCCTGAAGTGATGAGAGAGGGTGGTTGGGGTGGGGGAGGCGCAATTATTGTTCCAATAAGTGCGAAGGTCGAAAAGCCATTCATCCTGAACATGAACGTGTACATATCATTCACCGGATCGTAGGCATATTTCACAGGCCTCCGGATTTGTCCAATAGAACCATTTGTAGAGATCTCAGCCAAAAGAACATTATTAAGTTGGGAAGCAGCCGTGTTATTATACCAGTCCGCGCTCACAGACATGGCTATCGGCACTTCGAGTATGTCCTGTGCGGTCGCGCCATTAAGCTTTGCCGCTGTAACAAATGCGATGCGATTCGTAACATCCCTCATGCTCAGGGCAGATCCAAGATTCGAAATGACTTGATTTACATCTGCGTCTGTGCCGCCTCTTGCTTTCAGCTCATCTTCAATACCTTTATAAAGCGACATCTCAAACTTCATCCCATCCAGAGTCGATGATGTATTAATTCCAACGTCAACATCGCTTTTTACGGTGCCAATCCCCGTAAAATCGGAGGCAACAGGAGAATTGTTTAACAGCAGGCTATCCACCGTAAATAACGTCTGGTCACCGCTGACAACCGGGTTGGTAATTATGATTTCAATAGTGGCAGTTCCGATGCTATAACTGAGGAATGTGCCATTCACCATTCCCGCCGCCAGTTCTGTCGATGTTCTTACGCTCCCGACCCCGCCATTTAATTCAATGCTGGTGTTGTATGCTACAATGACAGGTGAATGCACTATATGGAGAGTTATATCGCCTATTTTGCTCTTCAACCTGGAAGATGCCATAAATGCGATATCCAGGGAAGCGGATACATTGTTCGCATATGCGCTAACCACTGCAGTGCCAGGGATCGTTGAAGAAATTAATAAAATGTTGGCCATGCCATTTCTGGTCTTAGTTATGAACTCAGTTTTGCCTGGAAGTATGCCCACATCAGCTTTATTCAGATAAAATCTTCCATCCGTGCTAATAAATGTTATATCTGTGCCATCAACCACATCATTTCCATTGGCATCGGTAACATGAGCAATGATGTTTGCCATTTCTCTGCCATTTGCTGCCAACACTGGCGGATTGGAAATAAGAGAGATATTTGATTCAGGACCAGGTGCCGTAGCAGGCACAGAATATGTCACATTTCGCGTAATTGTTTTCGAATTGCGGCTTGTGCTGTTGTCTGTGGCAATTATCGTGATGAAGTTACGACCTGTGGTCAGGGGTACAGGTGCAATGAAAGATCCATCAACAAGCGTGGCCGGAACACCATTGACCATCACGGAGCCAACTCCTGTGTTATCTGAAACAGTGCCATGCACTTCTATTGAATTGCGCAATGACCCAATAACAAGTCCTTCGGTCGGGAATGCTACGACGAGAGCAGGCGGCTCTGTGTCGGGTGGAATTATTCGAGTAACAGTTAATGTTGTAGTATTCGTATTCAGATTACCGGAAGAGTCAATTGCCTGAACTACGATCGTGTTTGACCCGATATTCAGATCAACTGAAACACCAAACCTTCCATCCTGTGTCAGGTATGCCGGTACTCCGTTTACTGTGACCGAATGGATACCACTATCATCAATCACTTTCCCGCTCACAGTAACAGGACTGGTTGTGAGTACCTGGCCGTTTCCTGGCTGGTCCAGGATAATTAATGGCGGTGCAGTATCAGCAACTACCGGGGGTGCGTAGGTTATAGTTCTTGTTAATGTTGCCATGTTAGCATTCGTGCTGGCATCTGTTGCAGAAACTGTGATATTGTTGCTGCCATCTGCAAGGTAAACTGTGCTACTGAAACTACCCTTATAACTTACAAAAACAGCGTTGCCGTTTACGTTAACTGAATATATGCCACTGGTATCGTATGCTGTGCCGCTAACTGTGATGGAATCGGTGGCGAAATTCTGACCATTTTCCGGCTGGAAAACAGTCAGTAACGGCGGCGTTGTATCTGCCTCGACCGGAAGCGTGTAATTAACTGTCCTGGTTACTGAAGCCGTGTTGCCTGCGTAATCTGCCGCAACTATTGTTATTGTGTTTGTACCCGGTGTAAGGTATAAATTCGTGCTGAATGGGCCCGCACCTTGCGCGATTATAGCGCCGTTTACGGAAACCGAATCTATTCCGATACTGTCCAATGCAGTACCGCTTATTCCGTTGTTCTCGGATGCCGTGCCGCTAACTGTAATAGAGTTAGTGATAAAATCCTGGCCGTTTACCGGCTGGTTTACGAACAATTCCGGCGGGTTTGTATCTTCAATGACTGACGGCGAATGAATAACAGTTCTATTAACAGTGGCCCGATTATAGTTGCTGCTGCTATCTATAGCTTCTATTTCAATGAAGTTCGTGCCCGCATTTAACGTAAGACTGGATGAAAATGAATTACCACTGATAGTTGCGGGCGCTCCATTTACTGTTACCGCATATATTCCGCTGGCATCTGTGGCAGCACCGCTCACTGTGATAGGTTCGGTGGCAAAAGCCTGGTTATTTACTGGCTGGCTCACCACCAACAACGGCGGTACGGTATCAGCAACTGATGGAGGCGTATAAGTAACTCTCCTTGTTATTGTTACATTATTGGCATTTGTGCTTGCATCTGTTGCTGTAATAACGATCGTGTTGCTGCCATTTGTCAAATACGCTATAGTTGTGAAGCTGCCTGTTGAACTGACTGCGACCGGGTACCCGTTTACTGTTACGGAGTATATACCGCTGGCATCAGCAGCAGCGCCATCCACTGTAATTGGATCAGTGGCAAAAGTCTGGTTATTTGCTGGCTGGCTCACGATCAATAATGGCGCTTCGGTATCAGCAACTACCGGAGGCTTATACGTAATTGTTCTTGTTATTGTAATATTATTGGCATTCGCGCTTGCATCCGTTGCTTTAATGACCATCCTGTTGCTGCCATTTGCCAATAAAACAGAGGCGCTGAAGCTGCCTGTTGAACTGACTGCAACCGGGTTGCCGTTAACTGTTACGGAGTATATTCCGCTGGCGTCAGTCGCAGTACCGCTCACTGTAATTGAATTAGTAATGAAATCCTGGTTGTTTACCGGCTGGCTCACGATCAATAAAGGCGGTGCAGTATCAGCAAATGCAGGAGGCTTATACGTAACTGTTCTTGTTATTGTAATATTATTGGCATTTGCGCTTGCATCTGTTGCCGTAATAACGATCCTGTTGCTGCCATTTGCCAATAAAACAGAGGCGCTGAAGCTGCCTGTTGAACTGACCGCAACCGGGTTGCCGTTAACTGTTACGGAGTATATTCCGCTGGCATCAGTCGCAGTACCGCTCACTGTGATCGAAGTAGTTATGAAATCCTGGTTGTTTACCGGCTGGCTCACGATCAATAAAGGCGGTGCGGTATCAGCTACTAAAGGAGGTATATAGGTAACGGTTATCGTTACGCTGGCGGTGTTACCTGCGTTATCAGTTGCAACAACAGTTATATTATTCTTGCCGGAAGTAAGATTTATGGTTCTACTCCATGTTGTAGTACCATTTGCAGGTATACCACTTACGGTTACGCTTGCTATACCTGAAGTGTCAGATGCGGTACCGCTTACTGTGATCGTGTTCATGCCAAATATCTGGCCATTTACAGGATATTCTACTATCAACAGGGGAGGAGTAGTATCCGGTACTATAGCTTGTGTTGTAACTGTCCAGTTCCACATGGTTGAAACGGTTTCAAAACCATCGGACACGATCGCCGTTATGTTATGCACGCCCACCCCTGCTGTGAGGTTGGTATATCTTGCTGAGGTTATGCTGCTATTTGCCTGAACCTGTGTTCTATTGAAGTACCATGTCACATTTGCGCTCCTGTTCAGGTTTACTGTGAAGGCCTGGCCCGTACCTTGAATGGTGCGTGGGTCCGTAAGGGGTGAACGCGAAGTTATCGTTAACGGGATATTGTTTACCGTCACGGTTATGGTTTCAGTCGCAACTGCGCCATACGTGTCACTTGAACTGAAGTACCATATGTAAGTGCCTGCATCAGCGAACGCGGGTGTCCATGTGAATGCGCCTGTTGTGGGGTTCAGGTTGCCCCTGGTTGCATTCGTGCTGTAGGTGATTGTGTCTCCGTCCGCGTCTGTTGCGGAAACTATGAAACTCAAGGTATGGTTCTCGTTTATGCTCTTGCTTCCTATTCCTGCCTGGAGGGGATAGTTATTAGGGATCCGGGTATTCCGGACGGCGGGAGTTGTATTCAGGTTTCCTGTCCCTGAATTGTTGAATGCATACACGCTTACGTTCTGCCATGCATGGGCCGATAGTGTGCTGTTCGCAAAAATGTTCGCACTTCCGTTCGTCCATGCTCCGTTCACGCTCACATTATAACCTGAGGTGACGTTTCCTGAACCTGCCTGCCATGTGGTGTTTACATAGAAATTGCCTGTCGTGGAAGCGATATTTACAGGCGGGGGAGGCATGTAGGTTGCGACTGAGCTTACTGTCCAGTTCCACCTCGTTGAGGCGGTCTCAAAACCATCGGATACGATTGCCGTTATGTTGTGCACGCCTGCCCCTGCTGTAATGTTAGTATAGCTTGCTGAAGTTATGCTGTTGTTTGCCTGAACCGGTGCGCCATTGAAGTACCATGTCACATTTGCACTCCTGTTCAGGTATACTATGAAGGTCTGGCCTGTACCTTGGATCGTAACCGGGTCTGTAAGAGGTGATCGCGAGGTTATTGATAATGGGATATTGGTTACGGCCACGGTTATGGTTTCAGTCGCTACTGCGCCGTACGAGTCACTTGAATTGAAGTACCAAATGTAAGTGCCTGCATCAGCGAAAGTGGGCGTCCATGTGAATGCGCCTGTTGTGGTATTGAGATTGCCCCCGGTTGCGTTGGTGCCGTAGGTGATTGTGTCCCCGTCCGCGTCTATTGCAGAGACTGTGAAACTCAATGTCTGGTTCTCGTTTATGCTCTTGCTACCTATTCCTGCCTGGATAGGATAGTTATTAGGGATCCTGGTATTCCGCATGGCTGGTGTTTGATTCAGGTTTCCACTTCCTGAACTGTTGAAAGCGTGCACGCTCACGTTCTGCCATGCATGGGCCGATAGTGTGCTGTTGGCAAACGTATTCGCACTCCCGTTCGTCCATGCTCCGTTCACGCTCACGTTATAACCTCTTGTCACGTTTCCCGAACCTGCCTGCCATGTGGTGTTTACGTAGAAATTACCCGAAGTGGAGGCGATATTTACAGGTGAGGGAGGCATGTAGGTCGAAACTTCACTTACTGTCCAGTTCCACATAGTTGAGGCGATATCAAAACCATCTGAAACGATCGACGTTATGTTATGCACGCCTGCGCCTGCCGTAATGTTAGTATAGCTTGCTGAAGTTATGCTGCTGTTTGCCTGGGCCGGTGTGCCATTGAAGTACCATGTCACATTTGCGCTCCTGTTCAGGTTTACTGTGAAGGCCTGGCCCGTACCCTGAATGGTTCCTGTGTCTGCAAGGGGTGAACGCGAGGTTATTGTTAACGGGATATTGGTTACGGTTACGGTTATTGTTTCAGTCGCTACCCCGCCGCGACCATCGTATGAATTGAAATACCAGACATAAACCCCGGCATCCCCGAACGTGGGTGTCCATGTGAATTCGCCAGTTCCTGTATTGAGGCCGCCTTTTGAGGCATTGGTGCCAAAAGTGATTGTATCCCCGTCTGCATCTGTTGTGATTATTGTGAATCTTAAGGTCTGGTTCTCGTCCACGTTCTTGTTGCTGATATGTTGCTGGACGGGGACGTGGTTGGGTACTGCATTTACGATTACTGTTATTGTTTCATTGTCAATTCCACCATAGGGATCGCGTGTGTTGAATTCCCAGTGGTATGTTCCGATATCGTTAACACCCGGAGTCCATGTATAAACGCCCGATGAGACTATGAATGAGCCTTTTATTGCATTGGTCGCATTCGTGAGCATATCGTTGTCAGCATCGGTAGCAGAGATCGTGAAGGTCAATAACTGGCCCGCTGTGATCTCCTTGTTCCCTATTGGGGCGAGGACAGGAATGTTGTTCTCAACCTGTTTGTTCAAGGTTGCAGGCGCCGGATTCAGTTGTCCGGTTCCTGAATTGTTGTAGGCATAAACACTTATGTTGCTCCATCCATGTGCTCCGACCGTATTGTTACTGAACAGGATGGTATCGTTCGCCCATATGTCGTTCACGCTTACATTGTAACCGTCGGTTACGTTTCCTGGTCCTGGTGTCCAGGTATAGTTTACCCAGAAGTTGCCCCGGGATGCAGTCAGGCCAGAGGGCGTGGGCGGAATGATCGGCATCACTGCATTCACCTTAACCATGAAATTTGCGGCGAAGACTGAACCATATCCGTCTCTTACGTTTATCTGCCAAAAATGTATGCCCGTATCGCTGGCAATAGTCGTCCAAACCAGCGTACCGTTATCCGGATTGAACGTACCATTTGTGAAATTCCTGGCAAAAAAGGGCGTGTCGCCGTCCGGATCACTTGAAGTCGGATATATCGATAACGTGTCTCCGGCTGTTAATGTGTAGCTGCCTGATACATTCCCTATGATCACCGGATTATTTGCGATCCGGGTATTTTCAATGGCTGGAGTTGTATTCAGGGTTCCAGGGCCTGAATTGTTGTAGGCATAAACACTTATGTTGCTCCATCCGTGCGGTCCAGGGTCATTGTTCCTGAATGGTATCGTATTGTTGGTCCAGATTCCGTTCACGCTTACGTTGTAACTGTCAGTTACGTTGCCTGCACCTGGTGTCCAGGTATAGTTTATCCAGAAGTTACCCTGGGACGGGGTTAAGCCTGAGGGTGCGGGCGGGATAAATGGCGGTACAGCGGTCACTGTTACCGTGAAATTTGCGGCTGAGACTGAACCATAACCATCACTTACATTGATCTGCCAGGAATGTATGCCTGTATCGACGCCCGAACTTGTCAAGAACAGCGTACCGTTATTGGTGTAGAACGTCCCCTTCGTGAAATTCCTGGCAAAAGTGACTGTGTCGCCATCCGGATCACTTGAAGTCGGATAGATAGATAACGTGTCCCCGGCTGTTAATATGTAGCTGACGGATACGTTCCCTATGGTCACAGGATTGTTGGCTACCCGCGTATTAGCAGACACAGGGATCGCATTCATCGTGCCCGTGCCTGAACTGTTGAATGAATAGACCGAAATGTTGCTCCAGCTATGCGCAGCCAGGCCAGAATCATTGTAATACGGGGTTGTGCCGTTATGCCATGCACCGTTTACGCTGACGTTAAACGAATCAGTCCGGTTGCCTGATCCTGCCTGCCAGCTATGGTTCACGAAGAAATTACCAGTGCTTCCGGAAAGATTTACAGGCGGGGGAGGAGCGAAGCTGGTAATTCCGGGGCTTACGTTCCAGAGCCATGTTTTTGAATCCGTACCATTGGTATTACTTGCTATGACAGTTACGTTCCAGATACCTGCGCCTGCGCTGGTGCTGGTGTAATTCGCGCCGGTAACGTTCGTATTGGAACTTACCTGGGTGTTGTCGATTAGCCAGGTCACGTTTACGGTCTGGTTTGTTGTGATATTGAAGGTTCTTGAAGCGCCTGCTGTATCATTGACGGGCGATGTTGGGGCAGATGATATTATTTTCGGCTCTACAGGCACTATCAGGATCAATTGGTATTGGTCAAAATTCGTGGCTTCAGCTAAGATAACTCCATTCCCCATCAGTATTATTTCAACTGACGCTAATATCAATATTAAATAGGTTATCTGTTTGATACTGCCCACCTTCGATATACTTTCCCTGTCTCAGCTCTATGATGTAATCGCATCCTACAATATTCTGCTGTCTGCAATTTTCTATCTGGTCGTGGTACTGCCTACCCGTTACTTGATCAAGGGCATACCATGTCCAGTTATCGCTTCTGTTATTCAGTGGGGGGGTGATGCTTAACGAAAAGTTATATGTCCCAGGTAATATTCTTTCTTTTGCCACAATCCTATACTCTATCAACTGTGTCCAATTGCTATAAAATTTCGGAAATGTCGGTTCAAGCAGCAACAGGCCGGGAGATATCTCAACATTAAATAACTGTTTGTTATAAACCGGTATTAGATGTATCCCCTGCCAGGTTTCTATCCCCCACGAAGTATGGATAACACTGTTTGTAATCAAAACATCGCCTTTGGACATATTTACTACAGTGAATGATAGCTTTCCGGGAAAGAAGCCATAACCGTGTACCCCCCATCTCTGATAATCGTGGGAGTTAAACCAGTTCAAACCATTCTGCTCAAATGATGGATACCATTCCGGTTGTTTCCAATAGTTTTCACTTATCCTCCTATAATCCCTTATATTCCCATCATAGAAATCACGTCTGATTAATTTGAAATTGTCAGGGAATTTCGGAAGGTCTCCGAAAACCTTTTGGTCTACATCTTTGTAAAACGGTCTTGACTGTATCGCTTCCGTGGATAGATTCTTCTTTGAATATACCTGGTTGGATAATAGCAAAGCTATCAATACGATAGATAGCACTATAATTCCAGCCATCAATTTTTTTCCGTTCATGTTCACTCGACTGCTGAAGCTAATGCGCTCAGCTCGGGGCTGTGTTTATCTGGAACGTTTTTGTAGTAGTGCCCCCCACAGCATTTGTAAAATCTGCCCATAGATATACTGAGGCAGTCCCTGCTGGCGCTGTGTTATTCCATCCGGATAGGCTAAGTGCCGTAGTATCAAATATTGATGCGCCAGCATAGCTGTTTGCACTGCTCGCTTTTAGAACAACCCATGACGGCTTGGCTGTTGTCAGGTTGATGCTATAATTCTGGTTTATGTTGCCTGTATTGGTTATCACTGCCATCGCTGTACTGCCTGATGCATTCTGCGATCCAGGTTCGACCTGTGTGCTGCTTTTGGTTGCAGGATTAAAGTGTATCGTAGTTTCACTACCAGCGAGAGCTACTGTAAAGCTGGTATCACTTGCAACCACGAACTGCATGGTTACTGTATAAGGTGTTGCGCTGTCATATGCCATTGCTGGCGCAGACATCACTATTCCGGATACAAGCAACATTGATAATACTGCAAGGATCCTTTCTGAGTTTTCTTTCATTTCTTTTCATCTCCTTCCTTTATTTCTGCATCATTGTGATGAGTTGAATTGCAGAGTTCTTTGTGCATCCATTGGTGATGCATTCACGAAATTTGCCCATAGCCATATGTAATGTGATGATGAGGGTGTAAGACTTGATAATATAATTGTTGATGTTGTTGTAATAGCAGTTGCTCCTGCTGAATTATTATCGGTGCCTGCTTTTAATGTGATCCCGGATGGAAGCGCTGAGGTAATATTGAAATAGAATTTTTCATTAACATTCCCGGTATTTGCAATATTCAAGAATCCTGCCTCTGCGGTCTGGTTTCTTGGGGTTACGTTCGTCTGGGTTTTTAAAGAGGCATTAAACCATGCCTGCGTTTCGCCTATTGGTAAGACACTGTAAATGAAGTGTCTATTGGACTGTTTACGGTAACCGTGAAATTGATGGCTGGGACTGAACCATACCCGTCGCTTACGTTGATCTGCCAGTAATGGATGCCTGTATCGCTGCTTGTTGTTATCCAGAGCAATGTACCATTATTCGCGTCGAATGTCCCATTACTAAAATTCCTGGCGAATGTCGTAGCGTCGTCGTCCAGGTCACTTGAAGTTGGATAGATGGATAACGTGTCTCCAGTTGTTAAGATATAGCTGCCCGAAATATTCCCTATGGTCACAGGATTGTTGGCTACCTGGATATTCCGGGATACGGCAGTGTCGTTCATCATGCCTGTACCTGAACTGTTGAATGAATAGACCGAAATGTTGCTCCAGCCGTGCGGGCTCAAGCTGGTGTTCGAATATTCGATGGAACTGCCGTTTGTCCATGTTCCATTCACATTCACGTTGTAGCTATCGGTTACATTGCCAATTCCTGCCGCCCATGTATAGTTGATCCAGAAATTGCCTGCCGAGGAGGTCATATTTACGGGTGTGGGAGGAAGATAGGTTGGGATTGCACTTACAATCGATATTTTAAACTCATGCTGGTTCACTTCCCACCCCGAGTAATTGAAGGTCACCCATCCGGTAGCGTTGGATTCACCTGTCTGGTTTATGTTTCCGTCAATATTGAAACTATAATTCGTCTTCGATGAAGCCATCCGCGCTGAAATATTGAGATAACCGCCGCTGGTGCTTTTTCCCGTGTAGTTCACGACATCGTTAACATTGTCATAAGAAAGATTCGAAAGCGTTTTGTTGGTGTTTGACGTGAACCTTACAGCACTGCCGTTGATGTAAAACTGGAGAGTGGATGCCGGTGAATCTGCTGAGTTGTATATCGTAATTTTTGTTGGGGTCTGGGGTGCAAGTATTTTAATGAAGGCGCTGTTGTCAAGGTCGAAATTGATATCGTTTACAATGCTGACCTGAGCTGAAGCTATACCTATTGTGAGCAACGCTACGAAAAAAAGAGAAAATAGCCTCATGGCCATCTCAATCATTGTCTCCTGGTTATATTACTCCATAAACTCTGAAACTTTGAGCGTACATACAAACTCCTGCATTACTGATACTCATTTGACCTGTAAAATTCAGATTAGTAGGGCTGCTTTGTCCCCCATTAAAACTAGTTTTCAATGGCAACACATACGTTGATTTGGTGTTGGATATTAAGTATGAATGAGTTATAACATTAGTTGTTGAACGATTAAATCTCCAGGTATATGTGGTAACCTGCCCCCCCACAGAATTATTCATTACCACCTCTGATTCCACAATTATATTCGAATAAGAATTGGCAGGTAAGCTAAATGTCATAAGGGTTATCTCACTCAAAGTTTGACAATATTTAGCGGAGTCAGTTTCGTTTGCATCAATTAAAATTACAGTCCCTGCTGGCAAACGATATACAGAGGGAATTTGACCTGAAGTTATATTATTGGCATTGACATTATACAGATTTGCAGATTGATCTACTTCCGTAAGCGTGGTTTTACTATCCCAGCTTGCCTCTTTTGAAGCTACAGTACTGTTCGGGAAGTTGGTTCGGGCATCCGTGGATGCATTGAAAGTTCCGGTAAGATTGCTTGCATTCAGGTTCGATAATCTCGAACCATCTCCTTCAAAAAAGAATGCAACCACTCTAAATGCATTGGTCAGGTTGAATCCGCCCCAATTCCAACTTCCTGTTACAGTCCTGCTTCCATCAAGTTTTGGATACCCTGTCTCGTTAGATCGGATAGCAGATATTTTTGAATCATGAACTGTATCGTTGGATTGGAGATTCGAAATCGAAGTGTTCTGGGCTGAATTCACACCCTCTATGTTTGCGACTGAAATGTTCGGGAAATCCCCATTGTATCCAGCTAATGTGGCGTTCGGAAAATCCACAGGAATTCCTATTAAATATGCCCAATCCAAACTACCTAAAAAGTTCTGCGCTGTGACGTTATTCACAACTGTTATATTGTCTCCGATTTCCGTGATCGCCGACGCTGAAGTTATCGTAAGCAACATTAAGACTGCAATTGCAGCTTTGTAATTTCCTTTCATTCTCCAACCCTCCGGTTTCCTTTTCGATATAACTCAGATTTGTTCTTTAAAAAATAGAATTTGCTTCTTATGTTTTTATGTTTCATTTCTCCTCCGGGCTTCTTTCACAAAGCAATACCTTTCAATCGAGTCATCTGACATAGTAATCATAGCAATCGCGCTCCCCGTCCCTGCCAACATTATGAATACAATATGCGGAATTAAAATGAAACCTTCTAGTACTCATACACTATTTCCCTCACTGAAACTATTAATTATGATTATGATAATATCACTATATATAGTTTCACCTCTAATCTTCAGAGTGTAAAGCTTAAGGCATTAAAATGCCATTTAATAAATATGGGGTTATAAAAGCATGGTCTTGGAGAACCAATATCAAAAGAAATTCACAACCGAGCAAGTCTTAACCCTGCTCCGTGGTCGTGACAAATCTTTGCGTGAAATAATCGATAGCATTGAGTGCAGCAAGTCAACGGCAGACAATCTCATAAAAATCCTGCTTGAGACAAATAAAATCAAACGGCGCAATATAGGCAGCGAAAAGAAGCCACTCTGGATGTATGTATCCGTTGAAAGAAACGATGAAAAATAAAGGCATTCAAAGATGTTTTTAAAAGATATTTTCTCTTTAAGGAAGAGAATAAATGGCTTGATAATCGCAGTTATGATAGCCTTGATTTTATTTGGGTTTGGCTTACCTCAGGCTTTTGACACATCTTCACTTCAATGGGCTCGGGGGGTCTCCGGAAAGCTACTGATCGGCGAGACGCTCTCGTATAAGGAATATTCCGTAGAAGTCATGGCGTTCCCGGCGCAGGTGGAATCCCAGAAATACAAAGCAGAGCCCGAAGAGCCCGTTGATGCGTTCGTTGGTTTGAACATCTCGAAAAAAGGCAGTTTTATTGGCGTCGCAGTACTGCGATTGGAAGAATCATATATTACACCCGATGGTGAATTGAAAGTTACGGCAAAAGAACTACCAAATAAGAATAGCAAAGAATGGCTTTATGAAAGTTATGCCCCGTGGGCTGTTGTAGAACTGGATCCAAGAGGCACTCCCAGCCTTGGGGTATCGATACAGACAGACAAGGATGCATACGCATCATCAGAGGATACAGACATAATCGCAACTGTAAAATTAGAGAATACAGGCTCCGCAGATGCAATTAATGTTTATATGGCCATTGAATCATTACTTCCGGTAATGAGAGGGACTCCAAAATACCATTATGATAAGATTAAACCGGGGGATGTGATCACCGAGACTATTACATACAAGGCGCCAATTCTGTCAGAACATAAGATTTTCAGCATTTCCGGAAACGTGAGTGGATATGATGTTAAGGATATATCATATTCAGCCAGCTTCTTAAAGAGTATATCAATGGCGGCTGAGATTCCAGTGATACTCTCAATACAGAAAAGCACTGTCAATAAGATGTATTTAAAGGACTACACTATCATTTCATTATCCGTAAAAAACAATGGGCGGTACGATGCTGAAAATGTGAATATTACCGATTCTCTTCCGGACGGTTTTAAACTACTGAGCAACCAGATGCTGCGCTGGATAGTTGATATTCCAGCCGGCGGGGAGTGGGCGGAACATTATCTTATAAGGCCGCAGGAAGCGAACAAAGAAGGCGTCGTAATGCCCGTGGCTACTGCGGAATTCACATTCAATAATGAATTTTACAGCATCCGATCAAACGCGCCGAAGATCATTGTGTACGGGCCAAAGATCGTGCTCAGGAAACAGGCAGACGTTTCCGTATTCAATCCGGGTGATACCCTGACTGTGACGGTCAATGCTGAAAATACCGGAAGCACTGTTACAAGGGTGTCTATTATCGACAAACTTCCGGATAAAACGACCCTGGTCAGCGGCAGCACAATGTTCGAGGGATTTCTTGATCCAACAAAGAACGTGAATTTCAATTACACTCTTAGGATAGATTCCAGTGAGTCCATCATACTTCCGGCTGCGACTGCGCAATATTATGAACTTGGTTCGAAGGGCAGAAAGATAAGCACGAAGAGTCGGGAAATTGAATTACAGCTTAAATCTGCCCGGAAAGAACCGTCACCTCCAACGCCCCTGGCCACAATAGCCACACCAGAGCCTACCGCAATGAAAACTTTCACAGAGCCTGAGCCCGCTGAAACACCGATCATTCTTGAACCTCTTAACACGGTTTTAGAACAGTTTGGCAAAACATATGATTCCCTGAACTCGATGATATTTGGTGAGCCTAAGGCGAGCATCTCCATAAGCAAAAATACGGTTGATACGATGTATTTGAAGGATTATGCGGGCGTTTCATTATCTATAAAAAACATCGGAGCATATGATCTTAATAACGTGAATATTACGGATTCCCTACCGGATGGTTTTAACCTCCTCATCAACCAATCACTTCAATGGGTGATCGATCTTCCTGCTGGCGGGGAGAGAGAATACCGATATTATGTAAGACCGCAGGAACCCGGCGAAGAAAGCATGCCTGCAGCTATTGCAGAATTCACACACAATAATGAATTTTACAGCATACGATCAAACCAGCCCAGAATCATGGTGATCGGACCAAAGGTTGCGCTCAATAAACAGGCCGAAGTCGGGTATGGTGATACTGTGCTCGTAACGGTAGTTGCGCAAAATTCCGGAAACGCTCCCGCAAATATCATTATCATGGATAAGGTGCCAGTTAATGCATCCCTGGCAGGCGGCAGCACGATGTATGATGGGGTTATAGAAGCAGGTACGAAAGTGAGCTTCAATTACACCATTAATATAGAGTCAAAACAGCCAATCAAACTCCCTGCTGTAACTGCGCAATATTATGAATTCGGCTCCAAAGGCAGAAAGATCAGCGTGAAAAGCCAGGAACCTGAAATAAAGAAATCCTTATAAATCGTTAACCGGTCGTATTTACTGGCTCTTCTATCCATTCATCATTTTCATACACCATTATTTCTTTGACACTCCCATTTATATATAGAAACACTTTTTCCTGGCTCCATGTTTCTTCTCCTATATATCGACCCGGCAGGGAAACTTTCTTGCGGATCGTCTTACCGGAAGAAACATTTCCCATAGGAACAGATTGTTCAAAATATGTAGCGCCCCTTGATTCATAAAAAGCGAACCTGAATTTCACGTTTGAGAGGTTCTTGCCTCTGTTTACAAAAGTTAATGTTCCCAGATCCCTGCTCCCATCCCTGCCATAATAATCAATTTTCCATCCATACTGTTTTTGCGGATGTTCGAATGAATAGATCTTCTGTTCTATACCCTGGTTGTCCCTTTCAAAAGTGACCTTATTTTTGGCAATTAAAACAAGTATATCGGAAGTCCAGTATTGGCTTAATACATCCCTGTGCTCAATTATGTACGTTGCAAGCCTCTCACCGGCATCTATGCTTTCGTTGTTCCTGCGCTTCCATTCGATGTACATTTCTTCAGTGGCGTCTGTTCCCTGCGCATCTGTACGCTGCTGGATTTCTGCTACCAGGTCTAATTTCCATTTATAGTCCCCATACAACCTGTTTGCATTGTCCAGTATTCCCTGGCTTTTGTTCAGGTCTGCCTGGTTATTGTTGTCCGCCGGTTCAATACATCCCGTTATTATCGCAGTCAGGATCAACAAAACATACAACTTTTCCCTGGTATTCCCCGATTTCATGGCGAATGGAGGATCTTATGCCTTCTTTTCGAATTTCAGCGGTATTAAAAAGGTAAAAGTACTGCCTTCACCAAATTCGCTCTCAACCTGGATCTTACCTGCGCACATCTCTACCAGGTTCCTGGCAATTGCAAGCCCAAGCCCGGTTCCCTCGGGTTTTTTTATTAACCCCGATTCGATATGCAGGAATTCTGAAAATAGTTTGTTCATATCTTCTTCCCTGATGCCTATGCCGTTATCCCGGACAGAGATCTTTGCCATATCGCCTTCCTTCCGGGTTGTTACTGTTACAATTCCTCCCGTGTCCTTGCTGAATTTCACCGCATTATCAAGAAGGTTGAAAAAAATCTGCTTGAATATTTGTTTGTCTGCTTCTATATACTCCATGGCGGGGTCAAAATCATTTTTGAGGACTACATTTTTCTTTGCAGCTTTTTCTTTTATGAGGTCGATGTTTTCATTTATGGTTTCAACCAGTGACATTTTTTCAACGACTATATCTACTTTTCCCGTTTCTATCCTGGAGAGGTCAAGGAGATCGCTGATGATGCCAAGCAGCTGGTTTGCGCTTGAGTGAATATTGCCAACATAGGTTATCTGTTTCGCATTCAATTCACCTGTAGTCTTCAGTTTCATAAGTTCTGAAAAACCCATAATCGAATTTAAATTAGTGCGCAGTTCGTGGCTCACATTGGTAATAAACTGGTTCTTGACCTTGCGCGCATACTCGATGCGCTCTTTTTCAATACGCATCTCTTCAGCTTTTTTCTTCCGGGCTTCCTGTTCAACCCATGGGCGGAACAAAAATATATAAACGACCGGCAGCAGAAGGATGGCAAACAGGGTAGGATTGAATATAACAAATGATAGTTCGCTTTCCGAGTCTGTGAATGGAGAGAGCAGGAAAACAAGGAAAATAGGATTGAAGATAATATTGTCAAGCCAGGTAGGGAAGTATTGGCGAAAATAGGTCAGCCCCATAATAAGTATCTCGGCGCCTAATATCGTGAGAATAATCAGGAGACCAAGCCTGACGAAAGCCGTATCCAGGACGATCCGTGTTATCGAGTGCCCGGATTTTTTCATACTCTGCCCCTGTATTTTTCTAATATTTTCATAAACGAAGGGACATCTACGGGTTTTGAAGCATATTCATCAAACCCTGCTTTGAGAAATCTTTCCCTATCGCCTGTCATGGCAAAAGCTGTCAGGGCTATTACGGGCACGGATTTATACCCGGGCATGGTTTTAATTATTCTAGTAACCTCCATGCCATCTATTCCCGGTAATGCTATATCCATGATTATTAAATCATAAACTACCTTCTCCGCTTTATGTATTGCCTCCTCCCCATCTATCGCCCCATCAACATCAAAGCCCTGCGACTTGAGTATCTCAAGCATAAACTCCATATTGAGGAGATTATCCTCAACCACAAGTATTTTTGTCATTTATCCTCCTTTTTACTTTTATGGTAGTAAAAATACTCCCACGTTTAAACTCAGCCAATTGTTACCAGTACTATTATTGTTAATTTATATATATTTATATCTTGCTGTTATCGTGTTTTGGGACTAAATGATGTTCCCGCCCGGATGTCTAAATTCTCAGGATTACCTGAGATAACACAATCATTTTTTCATATTTTTTTTTATCATCAAAAACCTTTTCAACTCCAGTGTTTTTTAGTATCACCATGATCCTTGGCATCGATATCGGAGGAGCGAACACAAAAATAGCATCGGACGATGGCACACTCATAGAACTTCATTACATCCCGCTCTGGAAGAACTCAAAACTTCCGGAGACGCTTCTTGATATCGCAAAACGCCTTAAACCTGAAAAAGCGGGAGTAGTGATAACAGGTGAACTTGCGGATTGTTTCCCGGATAAGGATGCGGGCCTGTCATATATTATCGATGCCGTAATTAAAGCCTTCAAGAATGCATATTTTTTCGATAGCAATGGTGTTTTCCTGAAGGAAAAAAGAAGAAGTATTGCCGCCGCCAACTGGATGGCATCTGCTCTTGCGGTGGGTAAGGAATTCGGGGATTGCATTTTTATTGATACGGGCTCAACGACTACTGATATAATCCCGGTCAAGAACGGAAAACCTATTGCAGGAAAAACGGATTTCGAACGGTTAAAACATGGGGAACTTGTGTACTCAGGGGCGCTCCGGACAAATATTGCCGCCATCCTCAAAAGGGTAAATATCGGGGGCGAAATATCCCGCATATCCTCAGAACTCTTTGCCATAACAGCCGATGCATATCTGCTCATGCGCATGATTTCACCGGAAAATTATACGTGTGATACTCCGGATGGCGCAGGAAAAACGATCGTTGATGCAAGAAGAAGGCTTGCGCGGGTTGTATGCGCCGACCTTGAGGAAATAAGGGATGATGAAGTCTTATCGATCGCAAGACAGGCCATGGAAGCGCAGATCAATGAGATTAAGGAGGCGCTTTTGCAGGTTTCGCAAAAGCATGGGATAAAATCTGTGGTAACCTGCGGCCTGGGGGAATTCCTGGCAAGAAAAGCAGCGCAAGAATGTGGATTTGGCATAATTTCATTATCTGAAAAATATGGGATGGAAATATCAAAAGTGTTTCCGGCGTATGCTGTTGCGCAATTGTTAAGGGAAAAAACATTTGATAACACACGGATTCATGAAAAAGTGAAGAAACCATGAAGAATCGTAGCCGTTTCAATTCGTGTTGGTGAATAAAAACGTATTTTAAAAGCGGTTACGAATGTGTTGCACATTAGGATAACTACTATTATGAATTAAAGTGGAATCTATTTCTGAACTGTTTTTAAATCGTCTATTCCCCATAGTTCGATATTATTCGTTTTAATTCCAATCAAAAGAACTGTTTTAGCAACATCACTATACTTATCAAGCTGTTCGATAAATCTTTCCCGACCTTTCACTTCAATGAAGAGTAATTCATCCCCTTTTTTAGCAATTATGTCGGGAACACCTACGCTTTTAATGTCGTTATGTATATTATAAAGCTCATCTGGAAGCCCATTCGGGCTAATAATTTCATAACCATCTTTTTTCAGTTTCTTTTCTGCCATCATTCTAAGCTCTTCATGGCCGATTCGTTCTATGCTAACGCTTTTTAAAGCTTCCTTTAATAAGGGAATGTTTGGAACAAGACGAAAATGTTTATATTTTTGAGAAGTATAAGCCCTACGTATCAATCCAGCATCTAACAATCCTTTTACGTGTCCTCCAGTCATGTCGGCAACATCTGTCATTTCCCAGCCGAACTCTGGATTAAAAAGTCCACGTTCTTCAATTCTTATTATGTTCTCAAGTACGCTTTTGTAATCACTACTTCCTTTACACAATCGTCGAACTATACCAAACACCTCTTTTTCGTCCATATATTACGACAACCTAACTAACTCTATTCCTATTGTCCATCTGAAGCTTTATCCAAGTCATGATAGCTTCTTCTACTTGAGTTCGATGCTCTTTGAGCAAAGGATATAGTTGTTCATCAAAGTTCACCCAAAACTTTGAAAATTCCATAAGAGCGTCGTACTGCCCTCTTCTTATATGTTCTTCTCCCGATTGCTTTAAAACCTCATCTTTAAGCGTCTCAAAAACTTTTTCTTTTTCCAGTTTTATATGCATACATTTTACCTCCATATTATGTACATGCGAACAATGCTTAAAATTTTCGTGATGTGTTGCACCTTGGCATAACTACCAACACGAATTGAAACATTCTCGAAGAATCCAAAAATATATGTAGTCTCAAACGAAACATAAACAGCTGTGAACGTGTTGGGAGATCGCAGAATAAGGAAAATCACAGATGTTATGTTCCTTACATGCCGCCGCAACGTGCAAAGATGAGCCCGAAAAGATCAGGCTTCATTTTTTCTGTAAAAAGGGGTAAAAAAATGACAATAAAAACGCTATCAAATGAAAAAAAGCTCAGGAAGGCAAAAAGAGCTTATGACGAACCAACCGAGGAAATGATACAACATGCCGATAGCATGGGGATAGATACTGTTTTTACCAGGCAGGCAAAATATGATGAATCGTCTTTCGGGATCGAAAAGACAAGATGTCATTTCGGATCACTTGGCATATGCTGTCGTCAGTGCGCCATGGGGCCATGCAGGATATGGAATGAAGAACTTCCTGATGTTTATAAACTTACTACCCCCCATTTGGACAAAGGGACATGCGGCGCATCCGTGGACACCATCGTTGCGCGAAACCTCCTGATGATGGTAGGAAGAGGCACTGCAGCGCATGCATCACACGCCCGGCATGTCTCATCAGCCCTTCTTAAGACCGCCAGGAACGAAACGCCTTTTAAGATAAAAGAGCCTGGAAAATTAAGATCAATCGCTGAAAAATTAAACGTGGATACGTCAAAAGGCATTGAGTCAATGGCGGCAGATGCTGCATCAATCGCTCTGGCCGACATACTGGGATATGAAAACTCCATGAAATTTGCAGCTTCATATACCCCAAAAAACATTTTTGTTCAAAATAATGTTATCATGCCGGCGTCTATAGGAAAGGAACTCCTTGATGAGGGTCTTGAGACCTCCATGGGAAATATGGCCGATATGGAATCAATGATTTTACATGCTGCAAGGCTTGGGGTTGCGGATATAATGTCACTAATTATAAGCTCCGAGTTCCAGGATGTCCTGTTCGGAATGCCAAAACCCGTTTTTTCAAAAATAGGCTTCAATGTGCTTGACAGGACAAAGGTGAATGTCGTCGTTCATGGTCACGTACCGCTGCTATCTGAAAAGCTTGTTGAGTTCTCTGAGGATAAGCAATTACTGGACAAAGCACGATCAATGGGCGCTGATGGAATAAATATCGTTGGATGCTGCTGCACAGGGAACGAGGTATTGATGAGGCACGGTGTGCCGATCGTTGGAAGCAGCCTTTCCCAGGAACTTGTTATAGCGACCGGGCTTGTTGAAGCTTTCGTTGTGGATGTCCAGTGCATTTTCCCCAATATTGAAAATGTGGCAAAGAAGTTCCATACAAAAGTCATTTCGACCATGAAAGAAGCAAGGCTAAAAAGCGCCATGCATATCCCCTATGAGGATGAGAATGCGGATGAAACCGCGCGAAAGATAATTGAAACTGCAATAGGGAATTTCCAGGAAAGAGGAAATAACATTTACCTGCCGCAAGGTGCTCCAAAAGACATGATCGCAGGATTTTCGGTTGAGACCTGCCTGGGTGTTCTCTCAAAGATAAATAAAGAAGACCCGCTTAAGCCGCTCATAGACAACATTGCATCAGGAAATATCTATGGCGTTGTCCTGCTTGCGGGGTGCACGAGCCCGAAAGTCACAGCGGATGCAAGTCATGTGACGATAGCAAAAGAACTCATGAAGAAAAATATCCTTGTTATCGCAACAGGATGCGCAGCGCAGGCATGCGCAAGAGCAGGACTTCTGACTTCGGAGGCTTCAGGGGAATACGCAGGCGAAAGCCTGAAAAGCGTTTTAAAGGTCCTCGGTGAAACCGCAGGTCTTGGTAAAGCCCTCCCGCCTGTATGGCATTTCGGAAGCTGTGTGGATAATGCAAGGGTGGTCATTCTCATCAGTGCTCTTGCTGAAAAACTGGGCGTCGGGATAAAAGACCTTCCGATAGCTGCATCAGCCGCGGAATGGGTCACAGAGAAAGCCGCTGCCATCGGTACGGGCGCGGTGGCGATGGGAGTAACGGTTCATCTTGGTGTGACACCGCCTGTTCTCGGAAGCCCGGCTGTTGCCGCTCTTTTGACCTCGCAGGCAGAAGAAGTGTTCGGAGGGAAATTCATAGTGGAGATCGATCCTGAAATAGCATCGGGACTTATATATGAACATATAACGGAAAAGCGCAAAAAGCTGGGACTGGGCGTGTGACCTGAAAGAGTTGTTCAGGTCATCGGTCATGGAATTTCAATCTCACAAAACTCCCCTGAAATAATGACCATTTGTATATTCACCAGTGCAGTGTTTTTCGCTCTTCTTGCCGCTGACTGCATCATCGATGGCTTCCCTGTAATCCCTGGTGATTTTTCCGGTCGTCTCCAGGTTGTACGTTCTCGCTTCGATCCGCAGGCAGCTAACCCCTGCTTTTATGATGCCGGGAACATAATCAAGCATGCACAACTCACGTGAGTTCATAATATTAGTGCGGTTATGCGTATCGGTCATTACCGGGAATTCATATCCTTTTTCATCTTTCAGGAATATCTCCCCGGGTCTTTTTCCCGAAAAAAGACCTCCGACAAGGTCGTGTTCTGAAATCATCAAAGGAAATAAACCATGAATAATGCATTCCACTGGATCATACGGAGCAATTTCCCCTATTTCGTTCAGTGTCAGTTCAGGTGATAATGTCACCCTATCGCTAAAACCCATGAAGAAATCCATTGAGAGCCGGTTAAAGACATTGAGTGGATAATCTATGATTAAAGACTTTTTGGCAAAATTATTTCGAAGATGATGCAAAACCCCTAAATTTCCCACGAGAAAACCATCCGCACCTTCGAAAAGATCCTGTTGAGAACAGAAAAACTCATCGATATTCTTAATAATTCGCGGCGTACTGATGAATATTTTTACCCCTTTTTCATGCGCATATTCAATTCCATGACGGTAATCCACCGGATCGATAAATCTGCTTTTGTCAATGCCGAAACCCTGCGGGTTCTCGACTCCGCGCACACGTATTCTCCGCAGAGTATACGTGGCCCCAAAAGCATCCTCGCTTATATAAACAATATCAGCGCCATTGTCAACAGCAGCCTTGAAAGACCCAATCGAGCTGGTGTTGACCGCCAAGATCGGCCTTGATTCAAATTCCCTCAATCCAAAAGATATCTCTGGCTTACTGCATTGTCTTTTCCATTTCCGGACGCGCACCTTCTCAAGCTCTTCAACCGCTTGTCGCCGGATCGAGTTCAATTCAGAAACAGGAATGAAAATATTCTTATCAATCTCAAAATCCACTTCCTTAGCCTCAAAAATAGTGCCTCCCAGCTTTATTAACTGTTCTGCGATCGAACTTTTAGAAACCGGTTTTGTCTTTGCAGGATTGACGATATCCGCGCTGACCGTGACTTTATTCTCACCATCTTCGACCAGGAGTAAAAGAGGCTCGCCAACTTTCCCTTTAAAGAACATTCTTATCGGGATTTTCTTAATATTTCCAATTTCCAGGGATTCCATTAGTCTGCTATCAAATGTCTTAAAAATAGCTTCACTATCAGCAACTTCTATTTCAATAGGGATCCTGACAAACGAACCGGCGTCTGCTTTTTGTACCATTTTTTTGGCAAAATATATATTCCTGACAGTAATTCCTGTTTCCCGGTTACCAACACCGATCCCATCCCCGACCCTGAGCGGGGCTTTAAGCTGTATTTCCACTAACTTTGTGCCTGGATCATAATCAATCGCTCTTCCAAGCTCTGTCCCACGGTTATGCGGGTATTTGCTGCTCATTAATCCCGCGCCGGGATTCCCGAAAAAATAACCTGTCGTGAATTCCCGGTTGAACAACTGGAGAAGTGTATGCTTTTCTTCTTTAGTAACACTGAAATCAGATGGGGAAACGAGGTACCTGTCAATGAGTTTTCGATAGACCCTCACAACGCCTGCGACATATTCAGGGCGCTTCATCCTTCCTTCTATCTTGAAAGAATCGATCCCTGCCTCTATAAGTGTCCCAATATGTTCGCTCATGTTGAGGTCTCTGGGACTCAAAAGATAGCCTTCTTCTTTATTGATACGATACTTTTTCCGGCACGGCTGGGCGCAGTAACCCCGGTTTCCGCTTCGTCCTCCGATCATGCTGCTCAAAAGACACTGACCTGAATAACAAAAACACAGCGCGCCATGCATAAAAGTCTCGATCTCAACTGTTGTTCGTGATTTGATGCTTCGTATTTCAAGAAGTGACATCTCACGCGCAAGCACAATGCGTTTTACACCCATTTCCTCAAGGAACTTCACCCCCTGTGCATTGTGAATGGTCATCTGGGTGCTGGCATGGACAGGGAGTGCGGGCAGTTGTTCGCGTATCAGGCGCAGAATACCGATATCCTGGACAATTATCGCATCTGCGCCCGCATTACATATGAATTGCAGAAATTCACCCGCTTTTTCAAGTTCCGAGTCTTTGATCAGTGTATTTACTGTTACATAGGCCCTGGCCCCGCGCATATGAGCGTAATCGATAGCCCATTCAAGTTCCTCAATCGTGAAATTGAAGGCGAACTGGCGGGCGCTAAAAAATGTTCCCCCGAAATAAACAGCATCGGCTCCATTTTCTATTGCAGCGATAAGCGCTTCTTTGCTGCCGACGGGGGCTAATAGTTCGGGTTTGTGCATAAGATTTGATGTTAATTTAGGGAAAACATGGGACTGTCCATTTTAAATAATTCAAATTATCATAATTCAAATTATGTTAATCGAAAGTTATAATATATCCTGTAACAATTACCCTTCATGGCATATCAATTTGTTGACCGTGAGAAGGAAATGAAATTCCTCAAAGATAAATACTCATCACAGTCAGCCGAACTAATAATTATTTACGGCAGGCGGCGTGTGGGAAAGACCGAGTTGATAAAACAATCAATATCCAGCTGCCGTCTAAAAGCCCTTTACCTGCTGGGGGAACTCCAGAAAGAGAACCAGCTCGCATCAATTTATTCCAATATAGCCGGCCTGACGCTTGATGATGATTTTCTTAAAGGGAGCCCTCTTAATACATGGCAGGCATTCTTTGATTATCTCACGCGGTACATCGATAAAAACGGGATGGTGCTCGTTATTGACGAACTTCCCTATATCCATAAGACAAATCCTAATTTTATTTCAATCATTCAATTTTTCTGGGATGAAAAATGGAAGAATATGAATCTCAAGCTGATTCTTTGCGGCTCAAGCATTTCCATGATGCAAAAGATAGCGCTTTCATATTCAAGCCCCATCTATGGACGGAGAACAGGACAGATAGACCTCCAGCCGCTCAAATATCTTGATTTCAGGAACCTTTTCAAAGACTGGAATGATGAAGATATCCTCGGCGCCTATGCAGTCCTGGGTGGCATACCGCGTTATGCCGAGGAATTTGACAGGAAGAAAAACCTGCCTGAAAATATTATTAAGGCTTTTCTTGATAAGGATACCTTCCTGTATAAAGAAGCAAAGTTCCTGCTTATGGAAGAGCTTCAGGATTTTGCAAATTATTTTTCCATTTTGAAAGCGATTGCTGTTGGAAAGATCACATTCAACGAGATATCCCATTTTTCGGGCGTTTCCGCGAATAAACTCTTTGTATATATGTCAAAGCTGATAGAATTAAACATTATCCGAAGAGATATACCAGTTACTCTTTCAAAAGAAAAATCAACAAGGGTCGGAAACTACGTTCTCAAGGATTATTTCTTCAGGTTCTGGTTCAGGTATATTTATCCGAATTCTTCCCTTATCGAGATCGGAAAACCCGAGATCGTTCTTGATATCATAAAAAAGGATTTCAATAATTACATCGATACGATATTTGAGGATATTTCAGGTGAACTCCTGCAAAACCTGTCCCTGAACGGGAAGTTGCCGTTATTCACGAAATGGGGCAAATGGTGGCGCATGGATCATGAAATAGGCATCGTTGCCACGAATGAGGCGACCGGGGATATCCTGTTCTGCGAATGTAGATGGGAGGAAAAAGAAGTGGATAAAAGCGTTTTTGAAGAATTGCTGGAAACATCCGGAAAGGTGGAATGGGGAAGCGAAAACCGCAAGAACCACTACGCTGTTGCGTCAAGGAAAGGATTCACGCAGGAGGCGAAAAAGTTTGCAGAAGAGAAAAAGTTCCATTTATTCACACTGGAGGATATGATTTCAGGCGATATCGGCCAGGAGAAAAACCATGTGAGTGAGAATGTATCCCCGATTTAATATAATTAGTATAACCGGTTACGATTCATAATCAACAGCTATCGAAGCTTCCTTAACAGAATTTATGTATTTTGCTACTCCAAGATGTACCGGGTGAACCTGGTAGGCCTTAAGATCTTCCATGGAATCAAACCTCGTTGTAAGTGCAATATCATAAGAACGCTCAGAATGAAGAACGTCCAAACCGACTTCAAGATAGCGAAGCAATGGGATTTTTCCCCTCATATCCAGCAGGACATCTCTTGCTTTTTCAACATTGCCGCGGTCTTTGAATTTAAAAAGGACTATGTGAGTGATCATAATGAACCTTTAGACACTTAACTTTTCCTTCAACAGATTAATAGGTTGCGGATAATGGTAAACTCCCCTGAATTTTTTCGTATATATTGCTTTAACCGGGCAGTGAGTGCAAATCGATGCATCCACAAATTTTTCCCCATTTCTTTTCTCGCCCTGGCGGATGATAATGGCGGAAACAACCTGTTCAATATTCCAACTTTTATTTCCTTTTGATGGAGTTCACTGCCAGATTTCATGAGAGAGATGATATGATCAAGTTCTGAAATAAATTCGTTAAAATTTTTCAACTCTTTCTTATCAGGCGCCTTTTTATTGCCCATTCCTATTGCGATCATCGGAGGATAGCTTTCAGGTGTGTGGAGGGAATTACCTGCAACTACTTTATAACCCTTCATACCAGCCAGTTCAGAAATAATTTGAAGCGTTCTGCCCTTCATAAAGCCATAAGTATTGAACACGAAAGCTGGCTTGTTGTTTTGTTGCGTCAGATTTTCCATGAAGTCTTGAAAAATGTAAGGAATTCCGGAATAATTTGTAAATGCTGCAAATCCTGCAACATCGTAATTCTCCAGTGCAGGCATGCCATCTCTGATGATATCGAAAAGTTCCAACTCCACATTCTTCACTTTCCCCGCTATATAATTACAGGCTAACCTTGTATTTCCTGAGCCTGAGCAATAGCAGATTATGCCCCTCATGCAATTATTTACCTTACATTAACTTTCTTACTGGTTCAAGTATCTCATTCATATACTCAGCCGCTGCCGTTTTCAAGTCCATCGGATGCAACGCCTTTGAAGCAAAATCAGCCTCAAGCGCCTCATAACTCCCATAATGCAGGTTTCCGCCGTATTTTTCAGGGCGTTTGATCACTATTTCAGGATAGCGCGGAGTTATATGGTATTTAAAAAGCGCCAGGACAGGATTATCTGACACTACGCCCTCAACACAGAACGCTCCTTTCATTTTCTTTTTCATATCCTCAGGAGTATCGTCAACTGAAATGTAATTGCCCTTGCTTGATGACATCTTCTTGCCATCAAGGCCAAGAAGGATGGGCGTGTGGATGCAAACAGGCGCCTTATAGCCCAGTTCTGCCAGCCCCTCCCTCGCCAGCATGTGGATCTTTCGCTGGTCGATGCCGCCGACTGCCACGTCAACGCCAAGATGAGCGATATCAAGCGCCTGCATGAGGGGATAGATCATCTGGGAAACCTTTGGATCCTCAGAATTCCTGCTCACTTCGTCCATGCTGCGCCGCGCCCTGTTAAGCGTGGTGCTGCGCGCCAGTTTAAGGACATCCAGCATATATTTGGGATCAAGCTGGTATGATGAGCCCAGGACAAAGTTAGTATTATTCTCGTCGAGCCCAAGAGCTATGAAACATCGTTTATTGTAATCAGCGATCTTTCTCACTTCTTCCATTGTTCCTTTTTCATTAAGATATGCATGCACATCGGCAAGAAGTACGGTTATCTTAAAACCTGCCTGCTGGAGGTCAAGGAGCTTGTTAACTGTCAGCACATGACCCATGTGGATCTTCCCGCTTGGCTCATATCCTACGTATGCGCTGGGTTGCCTGTCGGAATTTACCAGCGCTTCAAGCTCTTCTTTTGTAACTATCTCTTCTGTATTTCGTGTAATGATCGCCATCTTGTCCATGAATTAAAACTCCTATGAAAACTGCTTTTCTTTAAGTATCATCAAGGACATAAACTCTGCGATGCAGGATAAAGCTCAACTGGATGCGCCAATGTGTCGTGAAAGAGGCAAGAATGATTGAATGTCGGATATTGACTCGTTCGTCATCGGTTGGGAGAAAAATTATTAAATAGAACACGGATTGCGCGGATAATAACAAAAGGGGCTTTCAAGTCAATCTGATCGCCACTTCGCACAATTTATCCCCGTGGGAGATCAATTTCTTTACTTCAAAATCTGCCCTGTTCCCGAATGCATAATTCAACGCTCCTTTAAAAGCTTCCCTGGAGGTATGGCAGATATAAGTATCAAATTTGTTCCCTTCTGTTGTGATATGGCATTTCCTCACAGTATATAACAGGTTTCTCCCTTCCTGTTTCCATTCACTTTCCATGTGAAGCCTGGAATTTATTATTTCAAAAACAGTTCTAAAATTTTCAGGGTTCCAGTTCTTGATGCCGTTCTCCTTTTCATATTCCTGCATTAACGCCATGCCTACTTTCCTTCCCAGCGCGGTAAACGATAAAGGTATATCGGGTATGTTCTTGAGCCCTTTAAGGAATGTCATGAACATCAATAATTCCTGGTCGAAACTGTTCGAGCTTGTTTTTAAGTGATCCACTATCTCATTGACTTTTATACCCACATCGGGACGGTGCGTCAGGACTATCATGTTCGCTGTTGATTTCGGGTCATATAAATGCCCATTCGCGTGTAAAAGCGTAACAAGGGTTTTTTTTATTTTTTCTATGGCTTCATTTGACCTGTAACTATGGAATATAATTAAATTTTCATTGTCGATCTCCACCTTGTCAATTACCCTTGAAGTTTCATAGACCTCTTTTATGAATAAAAGCATATCTTTCAATGGTATTTCCTGGATCGGTTTTTTTGCCATGTTCTCTATGCTGATCTCACCAAGCGGGATATTATTTGACAGCAGGTCTTCAAAGAAATTCCTGTGGACAGTGACCATGCTGTAATTACTCAGGAGGTGTCTTTTCACTATCGACTTCCAGAATTCCGGGCGGTTATTTATCCCTTTGATCATCTCTTCTCTCTGTCCAAAAAAAGTAATTAGACTGTTTTGCGCATCTTTCTTATTTGACCTTGCAAGCTCGACTTTGATGCACTCATTCAGGTTGAAAACGGACATTATTTCAAGTGGTATTTTTCCAAGAGAATTTTTTACCATATATTGTGATAAAATACAGGCAACTGCGCGTATCTTATGAGTTTCCCCCTTAATTTCGATCAGGATACCTGATGGGAATGTATCATTATCATACTTGAATTCAATATCAATGTCCCATTCAAGTTCCCTGAACCTGCTGTTCAGGCATTCCTCAAGGTTCCTTATTGAATTGATCAATATCGGGTCTATCAATTCATCCAGGATATTGTCTGGAATAAGTATCCCCTCGACTTCTTCAAGCATCCATTTAAAAATAGGAGTATCAATCGCTGATGAATTATTGGGGAAAACCGATCTCCCGTTCCTGTCAATTATATCTCTTATCGCCGCGATTGAAATTCCCGTTGTGTCTTTCAAGTTGGGGTTTTAGCTTCTCAACGCATTCTTTGTCTATGGAAATATGCTTTGTAACGATCATAACCGTTCCACTCATTGCCTAAATATTGTAAATTTTCTCCCCGTTTTACCCTTTATCCTTTTAAACGGACATTTTTAAAAGATTTTTAAGTCAGATAAAATCATTGCATGATAATATTTATCATTATTATAGTTTAATTTTCTAACGTATATATTTTGCTATTTAGATTTTTTTTTGGAAGCTGACCCGAAGGAAAAAAAAATACACTTGGAGCAGCAGATATGATAATGAAGAATTTTCACCCGCGCATGTGATGAAAACCATTGAATGAGTTCCAGGTAGAGCGGAAATAAATGCATCGAGGTTATCCAGTCATGCTTCAATATCAGTTTACACGCAATGTAAATATAAATATTTGATTGCTAGATAAATATTTATCATGAGGATCATATATATTCTTATATGAAGAAAGTCGTAGGAGAACTTGCGGTCTCATTAATTATATTTTTGTTACTCATAAACCCAGTTTCCGCCAATGTCGAATTAACTGATTTCTTTTCAGATTTCACAACGAGCGATGTAACCATAAATACTGACAGGGATTTCCAGGGAAAAGCAGTTTTTGAGCTCCTGTATTCCGGAGAACTCGTTGAATCTCATGAAGTCCCGATTAATGCAAAAGCTGGAGAGCCCTTGACCAAGGTCATAATCTGGCAGGAAAAACCCCAGCATGATTTTTACACTGCCAGGGTCAACCTGTATGAGGGAAACAACGTAGTCTCAAATAGCTCTTACCATATCGCCTATGGAACGGTCACATTACCCTCATTCCAGGTCGTCGATTTCTCACCATCAAATAGCGGTGTGCAATTATTGCTTCGCTCTTTTAATCCCACGGTGACTGATATAAAAATAGAATTGCTGGATAATAATGACATCGTATACTCAAAGACGAATGAAGATATGTCCATCACTGCAAGCTCCGAACTCAAATTGGGATGGCCGTTTCTACTTTCCGATAATAAGAAATATGTTGTCCGCGCTAAAATATATAGCCACAGGCTTAATGCTCCTCCTCTGGTTAATACTTATATAGCAGGGTTCACAGCCACCGATGATGTTGAAATATTGCCTGCGGACGTGCAGGTTGATGAATACGGGGCAAGCGTTACTATCCGGGGAAAATCCCAGGTTCCATTTGATGGTTATATAGTTGTTACCGCCAGGAACAGGGCAACGAACAACAAGGATTCATACCGCCAGCAGCTTGAAGATATCCTCACGTCTGATAAAGAATCCACGGCTGGCATTGTATGGAAAGGCATTCCTCCGGGGAATTATGATATCCTCATTGAAGCGGTGAACCAGGAAAACATCATACTGGATAAATATGAGACTGTGCTTCGCATCCCGGAATATCCGGCAGCTAATGCGACCTCGCCTGGCAAGAGTACATCCGGTTTTGAAGGAATTGTTTTCCTGATAGTCATTATCGCGGCATCAAGAAAATAAAAGGTGTTCAATGTTTGATATTATCCTTAAGAATATCACCCAGAGAAAACTCAGGACAGGGCTTACCATATTTGGTATTGCGCTTGGGATATTTGCAGTTATTGTCATGGGCGGGATGTCCGAGCATTTCAACCAGACTTTTGATCGATCGATCAGTTTGACAGCAGATAAGATCCGGGTTTTCCCGGAGATCGGATTTGGCGGCGGAGATCTTAACGAGTCAAAAGCAAGGGAAGTGAAAAGAGTGACCGGGGTCGCTGACGCCTACGGGCTTTTGCAGGCGTCCCTTGATCCGGAGAGCCTGGGTTTTTTCGGCGGGGATGCGGTGATCGGGGTAGAACCTGAAAAAATCCCTTCTTTATTAAAAGACACAAAACTTATGGAAGGGAGGTTCCTGAATGTTGGCGACGGCTACAGGGCGGTCATAGGCAGCAGCGTGGCGCGGGAATTCAACCTCAGGACAGGGGATGAAATCCAGATAAAAAGCAAGAGTGCACTGCGCGCTTCGTCAATAACCCATGCCAGGAATTTTACGGTCGTTGGCGTAATGGAATATACAGGCTCATTTTTTGACAATGGGGTTATGATACCGCTTAAAACTGCCCAAAAATTCTATGAACGGGGGGATACTGTATCTTTTATTCTTGCAGTCCCGGATCAGGGAGTGGATGCTGAAGACCTGTCAAAACGGATAGAATTGAATGTTGAAAAGATCAAGACCTTTTCACCTGAGCAGCTTCGAAAACAGATCGAGCAATCCCTGGTTGTTTTTACATTGATAACAATAAGCGCCGCAGTGCTTGCAGCAATAATCGGGGGTTTGAGCGTCATGAATACAATGCTAATGTCAGTTTCGGAAAGAACAAAGGAATTCGGGCTCATGAAAGCGCTGGGAGCCGAGACCCGTGATATTCTGTTTATGACAATGGGAGAATCTGCAATTATGGGAATACTGGGTGGGATCTGCGGGATAATAGGAGGCGGAGCTCTTGTGTATTATTTAAATGATTTCCTTGCTTCACGGGGCACCATTCTTTTCAGTGTTACGCCCAGGCTGCTGGTCATTTCAATTGTTTTTTCAACTCTTCTTGGGATCATATCAGGGCTTTATCCTGCCTACAGGGCTGCGAAAATGAGTCCCATGGAGGCTCTACGGTATGAGTAAAAATAAATTGTATTTTTCAAATTCAAGGCAGGTCAGGTGAGGGATAATTGTTTGATCTGATAATCCGTAACATATTACAAAGGAAATTCAGGACAGGTTTAACAGTATTCGGAATTTCTCATGGAATTTTCGCTGTTATGGTCATGGGCGGGATGGCGGAATATTTTAACCGCCATGTGGAAAATACACTGAACCCTATGGATAAGATCCAGGTGGTTCCTGATACCGGGATTTTGGGAAGTATAGACGAATCCAAAGTAAGAAAAGTCAACAGGGTTCCGGGAGTTTCTGATGCTTATGGATTATTATGGATGCCTTATGACGTTGAAGGTATGGGACTAGAATACCTGTCCTCCATGGGAATGGTGCTTTTTGCCATCACTCCCAGGCTTATTTTGATCTCTATCCTGTTTGCGACCCTTCCTGGAACTATTTCAGGCGGCCTCCCGGCGTATCGCGCGGCAAAAATGAATCCTATGGAGGCTATGAAGTATGGATGAACCGATCCTTCGGGTAAGGAATCTTTCAAAAACATATATGCAGGGAAAGATCCCCGTACATGCCCTCAATGATGTGAGTTTTGATGTTCAAAAAGGTGAGTTCCTGAGTATCGTAGGGCCATCGGGAAGCGGCAAGTCAACATTTCTATCAATGATAGGCCTTCTTGATAAACCCACAGGCGGCAGTGTGTTCATTGATGGGATCGAGATAACAAAAGCAAAGGACAGTGAAGCTCCAGTGATCAGACGTGAGAAGATTGGTTTCGTGTTCCAGCATTTTAACCTGATATCTACGCTTTCAGCGCTGGAAAATGTTGATATAGCGATGCGATTCGCACGTGTACCGAAGAACAGGCGAAAAGAGCGGGCAATGGAGCTTCTCACACAGATGGGGCTGCGTGACCGGATGAACCACAAGCCATCGGAATTGTCAGGGGGTGAACAGCAGCGTGTTGCGATAGCAAGGGCAATGGCGAACAATCCTGCGATAATCCTAGCCGATGAACCCACAGGAGAAGTGGATACAAAGACGCGGGATATGATAGTGGAACTTCTGCGGAGATTAAGTGAAAATGGCCAGACCATCCTGATCGTAACGCATGATATGGCCGTTTCTTCAAAGACCAGGAGAATCATATCCATGAGAGATGGGATGATAGCCAGCGATACTATGATCGTCGAGAATCGGAAAGATGAGTGATTGTATTGTCTGATGAAATAGTGATCATCTTAGAAAAAGGAACACTGATGACACGGATTTGATGGATACGCACGGATTTTCCAATCTATTATTATGTTCTATTTATTAGCCCCACAAATGAACGTAACAAGAATGGCAAGCAGGTTGGGGAGTGGGGGTTAGTAAAAAAATGTTACCTGCTCGCCAGGTTTTCTTATTGGTATAAGAGGTATATATAGTTATTCGAGTATATATTAAATGTCATTATTTATAATGCGTGTAAAAATTATTATGATAAATGCCGGAAAAAATATTTGTAGAGTCTTTTGAAAACCAGGTCGTCACTATCCTCTCTAATATGCATGTTCTATACATGTTCTTGAAGCGATGGGTATCGCTTATTATCATTCCGAAAAAGAATAGATTTACAAATTTTCAAGAAATGGATGCAATAAGAAAGGCGAGCAGGTTGGGGAGTGGGGGTTAGTAAAAAAATGTTACCTGCTCGCCAAGCTTTCTAATAGGTATAAGGTGTATATATATTTTATCGGGGGTTATCCATTTGTGCCTTATGTGATTTTTATCATTGAATTTCCCATTTCCTGGATGCAATTTCAACCAATTCATTCACAATCGCAACCGCCACCGGTGTCCCGCCTCTTGTCCCAACGCAAGTAATAGATGGCACCTCCAGAGTTCTCACGAGCTCCTTTGATTCCGCGGCATTGACAAAACCCACTGGTGTTGCAACAAGAAGCGCCGGGTGAACACCAGCTTCTATCATCCTGCAAACGGTAAGCACAGCTGATGGCGCGTTCCCGATCACTATTATCGCGTTATCCAGTTCGTTCTCAAGCGCCATGAATCCCGCGCTTGTTCTTGTAACTCCCGTTTTCCCGGCTATCTCCAGGCCTTCATCAAGCACGCACCTGATATCGCATTTATGTCCCCGTTTTGTGATACCCACCTGTGCCATCCTGATATCAGTAAAAATGGGCGATCCATTCCTTATTGCCTCGATTCCAGCATTTACAGGGTCATTGTTAAACCGCATTAATTCAGAAAATGCGGCATCCCCGGTAGCGATCACACAGCGCTGTATTATCCTGTCCTGAGGGGTATCACCTTTAACAATGCCTCTTACTATGGACCAGCTTTTCTCGTTGATCTCTTTTGCTTCCTTTGTCCGGGCACCAAAATCAATATTCATATTTCCTCTGGTATCCTCGCGGTGTTATTATCCTGTTCTTCCATAGTCTTGACTCGCTGTTCCCGATAAGAACTATCGTGCTCATATCAATTATATCATCGTAGTCCATTAAAATGCCAAGGGTTGTGGCAATAACGGTCTCACCTTCGCGTGTTGCGTTCTTTACGATCCCAACAGGTGTATTTTCAGTCCTGTATTTTCGCAGTATCTCCATCGCCTTACCGAAATTCTCTTTTCGGCTCCTGCTTTTTGGATTATATATAGCTATCACAAAATCAGCTTCAGCCGCACTCTTAAGCCGCTGATCGATCATCTTTTGCGGAGTCAGGAGGTCACTTAAACTTATTATGGCAAAATCAGTGATAAGCGGAGCCCCAAGAAGCGAAGCAGCGGCGCTTATTGCAGTTACACCCGGGATGACCTCTATTTCGATATCGCCCGCTTTTTGCGCTACTTCAAGCACGATACCTGCCATCCCGTACACATTCGCATCCCCGCCGCTGATTATAGATACAATATGGTCCTTTCCGAGTTCCACAGCCTTCCTTGCGCGTTCAACCTCACCGCCCATCCCGCTTCGTATGATCTTTTTATTTTGAGTGATATCCTTTACCTGGTCAAGATATGTGCCGTTCCCGATTATGTATTCAGATACGAGAAGCGCATCCATGGCTTTTTTGGTAAGATGCTCTATTCCTCCAGGCCCAATACCCACAATATATAATTTACCGTGCGATAGCGATTGTGACATTTCCGTATTTCCTCTTTTTTAATATCAGTTCTTTTTCATCCGAAAGCGCAAGCGCTGCAGGTTCACAAACACCTGTTAATCCCAGGCTGTTTGCTTTTGAGGGCGTCGGCGGCCTGATCGAATTAATGACTTCATGGGGAACGATCTTTAGCTCTTTCCCGAAGGCTTCTGCCGCTTGAATAATGCCATCTTCATTTTCCTTGATCATTGCCGTGGCAAAATATTTTACATCAACTATGCCTGCATCCATTTCCAAAAGTCCCGCATTTATTGCTTCAATTACCTCTGACCTGACAACACCCCTGTTCGCACCTATTCCGATGATCAGTGCATTTCGTGTGGGTCTTTTCTCATTTTTTTTGAGGACGCTTACATTATCCCCGACAACTACGACCCTGGGACCTTTTATGTTGAGAACTTCAACATCAGTTTCAAGCAAAGCCATGTTAACTTTTTTCGTTGAATCCTTATTTATTATCCTGCATCCAAGGTTATCTGCGATCCCTTCAACGGAATTTTTTCCTTTGACTTCAGTGGCAGTGGTTATTACCGGAATTAAACCCGCATCGGCAAGTTTTTTTGCAAGACGGTTCCCGCCGTGGTGACCCCCAAGGATTGGTATCGCAAATGTTAATCCCGAATCTACTACCACAACTGCCGGGTCTTTCCATTTATCGCATACAAGAGGCGCGATATTTCGAACAGCAATACCCGCTGCCATGATGGCGATTATCGAGCCGTATTTCTCAAAAGCGAGTCTGAAGGCGTCCTTCGAGTAGATAATGATGTCTCCGCCTGTTATATCCTTTAATTTTTCAGCGATTTCAATATTCCGTGAAAAAGCGATTATGGCGATCTCATCCATAAAGATGAGACCTCTTATAATTTTCAGGTGTCAGGACATTCCCGATAATTATCATGGCTGATCTTTCGATACCTTCTTCTTCAACTTTATCAGCAATATCCCCAACCGTGCCGATGATAACCTTTTCATCATCCCATGAAGCATGATATACAACAGCTGCGGGCGTTTTCGGAGGATATTCCACTGAGCCCATTATCGCCCTTAATTTATCAGTTCCAAGATAGATAGCCATTGTTGCATTGTGGCGCGACAGTTCCCGAAGTGAATCCTTCTCCAGCGTTGTTCCGGCTGGTCTTGTTATTATGAGCGTTTCCGTAATGCCATTAATAGTTAGCTGGGTCTTTAGCGCCGCTGCTGCAGCAAAAAGTGATGTGACACCGGGTATGATCTCCACATCGATGTTCCGTTTTTTCAGGCTGTCGATCTGTTCGATTATAGCGCCATATAACGAAGGATCACCGCTGTGCAGCCTGACTACTATTTTTCCTTCATCTACTTTTTTTGCAAGGACGCTGGCGATATCTTCAAGTTTCATGCCATAGCTGTCAAGTGTCTCACCACGCGCATAATTCAAGACAACCGGATTAACAAGTGAGCCTGCATACATCACAAAATCGGCAGATTCCAGAAGTTCGCGTCCTTTCACGGTGATATATTTTGGATTTCCAGGTCCAGCCCCAACAAAATAGACTATCCTGCGATTCTCTTTATTTTTTTTTGCCTGTTTTGCGACCAGCATGCTGAAATAATCGCCGACTTCCGGGATATGATCTGTGACTCTTTCATTTTCCATAAACAGCCGTTCTGCAAAAATGAATTCATTGAAACCCTCATTCATCAAGGTTGTTTTAACATTTTGCGGATGTTTTGATTTTAGTATTATTTTTGTGTCAACAGGCGATCCGTCACTAACCATAAAGGAGCTGTCGATGCTTGTATTTGTGCGTGCGGCCTGCGCTGTTATTGAACTGACGCCCGGAATGGTCATAATTTCTATTTCAGGGTGGTTTTTTTCTATTGTCCTCCTGAGGTGTGAGAATGTCGAGAACACATTTGGGTCGCCCAGGACTGCAAATGAAACGAGTCCTTTTTTTGCCTCCTCAGCCACGATACCTGCGTTTTTATCCCATAATTTCAAGAGCTCAAACCTGTCATGAATCATTGGAAAATCAAGTATCCGGGCTCTAGCATAAGGCGCAACAAGCTTTTCAGCCAGTTTACCGGGAACAAAAACTTTCATGCTCTTTTTTAGCATTTTTACAGCAGAAAGCGTAAGAAGGTCCGGATTTCCGGGACCAAGACCTACCCCGATGAGCATCAGGTCTCTCCTGTGATAAGGAAAACCGGGTTTTCGGGTTTTAGCATAATACCACCTGCAAGCTCTTTTCCCCTTGATAATTGTATCTGCAACAATTCTTTGAAAACATTATTGTTTTTCATGATATTAATGGCAAGAAAAACAGTCTCGATCCTGACTGCGCTTACAACGAACCTGACAGACTTTTTTTTTATTAAAATCCCGAGGATGTTCTCTATATTTTTGCTCCCTCCGATAAACGCACTGTTAAATTCAATGCCAGGAAGGAATATTTCGGCATTTCCCTTCAATACCTCGATGTTCTTTATCCCCGCTTCTTTAATATTTGTGGATGCAGCAAGCACAGCTTCATCCCTGTTGTCAATTGCTATCACATGTTTTGCAGTTCCTGCCGCGGCAATGGAAACAGAACCGCTTCCGCACCCGATATCTACGAAAATATCAGTATTTTTGATTCCAAGTTTTGATAGGGCCAGAGCTAATATCTCCGGCTGGGTAGGGGTGCCTGGGGGAAATATCATTGGTATCAACTCAAGTCGCGCAGTAAAATAATACTGCATTTCAGTCTAATTTTTAAGAATTTATTGTTCCTGTACATAACCAATTGAAGCTGAAAATAGCAGTTAAACCTTAAAAAACTTATCTTACCGGATATTATTCCTGGCTATAGCATCGGAATACTGATCTCTCCGGGATATCGCCTGATAAATGATATGAATCCAACCAAGAGAACTTCGGCGAGTGTATAAATCCAATCTGAATATTCCAATGCCTTTGTATTGATATAAAATGGTCATTAGAGTTTTTTATTAATTTTACTGTTTATCCAATATGAATAAACTATAAAAATATAATTTTTTTACTCAAAAACAATTAATAATTTATTATGAACAATTAAAAACTATAATAAACAATAATATGCCTCAAAATATATCTCTAAAAACCCAAAAAACTATTTTAAACTATAGGCAGCTATAAACCAAATCGTAATTATACGAACAATATGATTTCGTAATAATACGAACATTATGAAATTCTGGATAGATCAAAAATATATGATTCGAATGTTGATTTTGAATCCTCCTGCTCTTCCAGAAAATATAAAAACATGATACTATAAAAAAAGGAGAAAATAAAAAATGAAAGGAAAAAACGTGAGTCTGGGGCTGACAATATTAATAGCAGCTCTATTACTTGTGCAAAGTTCAATGGCATACCCTACAAAAGAAACAGCATGTGAAGGATGTCATTCTCCCCCACCGAATTCGATGAGCATAACGACAGATATAACTTCGATTACGGTGAGTCCGGGTGAGTCTTTTAATGTGGTCGCCACCTGGGGCGGAGGAGATCCAGCAGCTAACACCGCAGTAAAATGGCCTAATAATGTCAAAGATAATGCTTTGTTTACCCCGACACCTAAACTTATATATCCTGTTCCGTCAATCAGCGGCAGCCAGTCATTTACATTGACAACCCCAGCCACTGCGGCGCCAGGGCTATATACGGTTAGAGTTTATGTTTCTAATGGACCAAAATTTGAAACATCTTATCAAGATATAGCGGTGACAGTAGCAACGGCATCTGTGCCGGTTTTGACAACAATAAGCGTATCCCCTTCAACTGTAACTCTCTTAGCGGGCGCAACCCAGGTATTTACAGCAGCCCCGAAAGACCAGAACGGTAATCCGATGGTTGTCGCAGTTTCATGGACAAGCAGCAACACAACAGTTGGTAATGTCGATGCAAGCGGCTTATTCACGGCATCAGCAGCAGGAACCACAACGGTCAAAGCAGAAAACGGTACAGTTAGCGGGACGGCAACAATAACAGTTACAGCGCCTGCACCCACGCCTGTATTGACAACAATAAGTGTCTCTCCTGCAACTGCAAATCTCATAGCGGGCACAACCCAGGTATTTACCGCGGCTCCAAAAGACCAGAACGGTAATCCTATGGATGTAGCAGTTACATGGACAAGCAGCAACATGACAGTTGGTAACATCGATGCAAGCGGCTTATTCACGGCATCAGCAGCAGGAACCACAACGGTAAAAGCAGAAAACGGTACAGTTAGCGGGACGGCAACAATAACAGTTACAGCGCCTGCACCCACTCCTGTATTGACAACAATAAGCGTCTCTCCTGCAACTGCAAATCTCATAGCGGGCACAACCCAGGTATTTACCGCGGCTCCAAAAGACCAGAATGGTAATCCTATGGATGTAGCAGTTACATGGACAAGCAGCAACACGACAGTGGGTAACGTCGATGCAAGCGGTTTGTTCTCTGCATCAGCAGCAGGCACGACTACGATCACCGCCGCGAATGGTAGTATTGTGAGCAATGCTGTAACAGTAACCGTGTCAACTCAAAGCACTAAACTCATAGGTGACATCAACAGTGATAACATGGTGGACTATAGGGACCTGGGAATGCTCGGAGCATGCTATGGCCTATCGATTGGAAACGCCGGATATAATGCCAATGCCGATCTTAACAACGATGGTATTGTGAATTATAAGGACCTTGGAATGCTTGGAGCGCATTACGGAGAACATATATAAGTAAATTTATGGAACAATTATCCATATTGTTCCATTTTTTTTATCCATTTAATTAATATTTTAATTCTGGGTTTTATTTTGTAATTGTCACACAATAAGATAATTAACTCGTTAATAGAGATATTCTTCAGCCGGCATCTACAGGCAAGCAGGAAACCTAAAGGAAAAAGATATTAAACCGTTCAGAAATCCATTTTTTCATTTACGAAAATAAGATTTATTTTCCTGTCATCGGCATTGAATATTACGTGCTTTCAGGGATTCCATTGCTCTTTTGATGCTAAATATTTCACAATTAATATCCTAAATAAATGATATAATTTAGAATATATAAATAGATTTTCAATGAAAGCAAACGTAATCAAAATTGTATGAAAATAAGCTAAATTCAAAAACCTTATAAGTCTGTTTTGCTTACTAACTACGTGTACTATTTGGCGGTGAATTATTTTGTTAAGCGTCAATGAAAAATCGATGGAAATCGCAGAAGATATGATGGATTGGTCGGAAGAATTAAAGATAAAAGCATTAGAACTGAAAAATGGCGGCAAAGTGATAGATTGCGGGATAAATGTGCCCGGAGGATATGAAGCCGGTCTCATGTTCACCGAAATATGCATGGGTGGATTTGGCGGCTGCTCAATGTCCGTGCACAAGATCAATGATATACCGCTTGCGTTCATAGATGTTACAACAGATCACCCAGCAATGTCCTGTCTTGGCGCGCAGAAAGCAGGCTGGAGAATAAGCGTGGATAAGTATTTCGCAATGGGCTCGGGTCCTGCAAGAGCACTCGCCCTTAAACCCAAAAAGACATTTGAGCGAATAAAATATGAAGATGATTACGAGCATGCTGTTATTGCTCTTGAATCAAACCAGCTTCCTGATGAAAAGGTGATTGATGTAATCGCGGAGGCATGCCATGTTGATTCAGAGAACGTGATCGCACTTGTTGCGCCAACAGCAAGTATAGTTGGTTCGGTGCAGGTTTCAGGACGTGTCGTCGAGACAGCAGTATTTAAGCTCAATGAACTCGGATACGATACCACAAAGATGGTATGCGGGACCGGAAGTGCCCCAATTGCACCGGTTGTCAAGGATGACCTGAAAGCCATGGGCTCAACAAATGACAGCGTAATATATTATGGCTCTGTATTCCTGACGGTGCGGGGATTTGAAGAGGATAAGTTCAAAATGGTGCCGTCAAGCACATCGAAGGATTACGGCAAACCCTTCTTTAAAACATTCAAGGATGCCGGATATGACTTCTTCAAGATAGATGCCAATGTGTTCGCTCCGGCTGAGATCACAGTGAATGACCTTGAAACAGGTAAGACATATCACGCCGGGCATCTGAATGGCGAAGTCATTTTAGAGTCTTACGGTATAACCGGGATTTAATTCATAACTGCTTAAAAGAGAGGTCTTAGCCTCTCACTTTTTTTTTACTCCTTCCTATCACAAGCTTTCCATTAGCCGATTACGAATGGCCCGGTATTAGCATCGTGTAATTGCTATAATCACCCAGATGTATTTTATTTGCCACAATAAATATTTTGTTTACCTGCGAAATATCATAATGAACTTCTGGCAGATAAATAGTATCAATATCAACTTAAATATCAAAAAAACATTTATTGTACTATTAAAAACCATAATATACTATTATAAACATTGAAAACTCAAAATAAACTCAAAAAATCCTCGGAACATTTATCTTTATTTATTCTAATCATAATGCGTATGACAATATTCGATTCACTACAAGAACTTGTTATCTACGTAGAAAGAGGATTATGTTAGAAACATCCCATGAAAGAGTAAAATTATTAAAAGAAGGAATATCAATAAGAACGATAGAACAGCTTTATCTGCAGTCTAATGGTTTTAAGATCATAGGCATTCCAGTTCTTTACGATCCAATTACAACAATTCAGAAAGCAGGTTTTTCCGGGGAGCATCAATAACTTTCTTCTGCGCTTCTTGAAGCTCAAAAAAGGAAACATTCTTTGCGCCGATTTTTTTGCGAGTGTACATAAGCATACCACCTTTTTTAAGAAAAGAACTATATACTTCTTCAAACTGGGCTTTTTCCTCGTCCGTCAGTTCGATAGATGAGGTTTTTCCTGAAAGGTGATTTATCGCGATCATCAGGTTTACTTCTCTCACCCTTTTCAGCTTTGCTTTTTCCTCCTCATTCTCGACATAAACGCTTCTTTTTAGTTCATTGGACCAGCCCACGGTTTTTCGCCTGAACTCAATAAACGTTAGAGGTACATATTCCCCATCTTCGGGTTTTGAAAATTGCTTGCTCAAATGATATTCGTTCATTTATTAAATCTCAATAGCGTATCGCATAGCATGTTCACAGTATCACGGACGGTTTTTAAACCCACGTCATCTGATTCCACGGGTTTTGTGACTAACCCGCCAAAATGCGCCCCATCCCCGACAACGATCATTCCGTGTATGTGCATCCAGGATTGTATCGCCTGTATCGTAAATTCCTGTCCGCCATTCCTGCTTCCACCTATTGCAAGAGCGGCTCCCAGTTTGCCTTTCAGTAGAAAACCGTTCCTTCGAAGCAATATCGTTCGATCAAACAACGCCTTTAGCTGTGCCGTCATACTGCCAAAAAACACGGGTGAGGTTATTATGAAAGCATCGCTTGTTTCAAGCACTTCGAATACGCTGGCCATGTCGTCGTCTATCGGGCATTTCCTGGCTTTCTTGCAAACGCCGCAATCTGTGCATGGCTGCACATTGAGCTTTGAGAGCAGGATTTGTTCGGTTTCGTAACCTCTCTCATGTATCATTCCAACAACGATATCAAGTAACTTTTCATTGTTGCCTTTCGCATTGGGACTGCCGGATATGCAGGTTATTTTCATGAATCTGTCATTGACTTTAAATGATTTAATAATTCCGAAATGCTCATGCACAGGATCACGGAACGCTCTATCATGAGATTCACAGTTCCTTCAATGCCAAGCGTCCTGAAATCAGTTCTTAAACCGATGACAGGTTTGCCTTTTGCAAATGCATAACCTATCTCCCATGCAGTTCCGGAATCGACATCCGCGCCATCGATCACTGCAACGATCATGTCTGAATTGTCAATCCCGTTAAGATTCTTATTGAAAATTATCTTTTTCCTGTTTGTTTTATCCTTTATATTGTTAGAATCTTCCTGCGGCAGGAAAACTTTAAACCCAAGGCTTTGCAGTTCCTCCCTTATCTTCCTGTTAAAATCGCATTCAGCATCTGAAAAAAGCGGTGCAGCCAGATAAACGGTTTTCATATTCTACACATCACTTTAGCTGGCAAATAAGTTTTCCCAAACGGTGTGAAACTATTCATGAACTTAAAGAATCATCTATATGAATAATAAACTTGTTAAGATCTATGCAATCTTTTTACAGAATAAATCTAAAGTTCATTATTCAGATTCCAGATCTTTAAGGACCTTTATTATTTCTTCGATATCAGGGAGCTGCGATATAGGATAAACCTTTACAAATACTACCGTCCCATTTTCATCGATAATAATATTCGCCCGTTCTGAAACTCCTTCTTTTTCCCTGAATATCCCATAAAGACCTGCTACTTTACCGTGCGGCCAGAAATCCGATAAAAGTCTAGTATTTTTTATCCCAATTTCTTTTGCCCATGCTTTTTTAGATGGGACAGTATCCACACTCATGCCCAGTGCCACTGTATTTAATTCCTCGAATCTGGCCAGGTTTTTTTCAAGGGATTTCATTTGTTGGGCGCACAGATTTGTCCAGGCGAGTGGATGGAAAGATAACAATACCTTTTTCCCTTCTAAGGAAGATAATAATAATTCCTTTCCATCCTGGTCATTCAAATTAAAATCTTTTGCATTGGTGCCGGTTCTTACTACACTCATATTAAAGTTCCTCCTTATTTTTCAATCCCATACATATGATATATGGGTTCCTTGATATTAATATTTTTGAATGTCAGGCAGATTTAAATAGTGAATTCGCATATTATGAACAGGTGGAACTATGAGACTGACCAAGAATAACCTGTTAATAATCGGTATCATACCGATAGTTTTGGGATTGATAATATTATACAATTTCATTTCTGCAATTGATATTTTACGACCCGGTGGAATGACGACCGCAATGATATATTACCAGTTGTTTGCAATTTCAAGTGCGATGTTCGTTGGAGCTTCCATTTACTGGTGCATACTCGTTTACTACGTTTACCTGTTACAGGAGAATGAGGTTTTCATACAGGATAACTTTACCCAACTGGCAGGGAGCGGCACAGCTCATCTCCAGAATGCTAAAACATTGATATCAAAACTTCTTGAAGAAATTAGATCTACAGATATAAAAACACATCAGTAGATTTAATTCTATTTTTTTTTAACCCCAAACAAATTGATGTTAACATCTGTTAATAGAGAAAGCTACTCATTTTTTCAAAATCGAACCGTACGAACTTAAGAAGAACTCTCTCATTTCAAGTTCGTACATTTTCACTTTTTTATTAAAGTGTGTTTATTAGATCCCTACTTTGACAGTTAAAAAATCCGATTCATCGTGAATGTCCACTATTTTAGCACGAAAAACCATTTGACAGTTATAAAAAATTAACTCTATTTCTTAACTTTTTGCTACGTTATTCC
>Ga0172368_10000312_pt1 | contig 70521 bp, 67 predicted proteins | sample Lak11m_FD_114540 | JGI IMG/M metagenome (GOLD analysis project Ga0172368, IMG submission 114540) | Freshwater microbial communities from Kabuno Bay, South-Kivu, Congo - kab_022012_11m | ecosystem: Environmental > Aquatic > Freshwater > Lake | place: Democratic Republic of the Congo: South-Kivu...
GGAGGTTTCGTGAGAAAGAGATTCGTCGCGGCCGGATTTTTCCTCGCATCGTTTGTTTTTCTGCCGTTGGCGCCGTTATCTGCCTCTGTAGATATAGCCGCCAGCGCCGGCGTGCAAGACAAAGACCCTTGGCATTGTGATCTGTATCTGTATTTCTGGCCGGCCGGTCTTGACGGCGATGTCGGCGCCGCCGATCACAGCGCGCATACCAGCTTGAAATTCGAAGACATCATCCACGATTTGAAGATAGGGGGTTCTGCAGCATTCCAGGTATCCAAGGGCGGCTGGTTCCTGCTTAATGACGTTATCTATCTGGATCTTTCCCACAAGACGAGCGAAACAGTCCCTCCGGGCGTGACTGTTGACGCAACCCTCGGCACGCGCGTCCTGATGGAAATGCTCGCCGTCGGCCGCCAATGGGAAAAGCCGGTTCGCTGGAAGGCGTTTATCGGCGCACGGTATTTTTACGGCAGGGTGCGCCTGGACGCCATCGAGCAACTCGGCCCCGCTGATCCCGAGGCCATCGTTACAAAAACAGATGAATGGGTGACGCCTGTCATTGGAGCCGAGGTCAGCCTGCCCTTTAACGATAAATTATCATTTAATTTCACGGCGGATGTCGGCGCCGCCGATGACAGCTTTAATTGGGAAGCCATTCCGACGATGGGTTGGAGGTTCAATAAGACCGTGACGGCCCTTGTGGGATACCGTTTGTTGGACATACGCCACAAAAAAGACAAATTTAAAATAGACACATTGATGCACGGTCCCATTGTGGGATTAAAAATATCGTTCTAAAGAGGAGGTACCGATGACGAGAATGCGAGGGATGATGGTTGGGGCGGCGGCGATTTTCTTTTTGGCCTTGACGGCGGGCGTGTCTTCGGCCTGCAGCGATTTTCAGCTCAAGGCCAAAGACGGCGCTGTTGTGATCGGCCGCTCGATGGAATTCCCTGTCGATCTCCATTCGCGCGTGGTCATTGTCCCGCGCGGCAGGCAGTTTGTCAGCATCAACGACAAGGGGGTCAAGGGGATCAGTTGGGTTAATAAATACGGTTTTCTGGGGGTCGATGCCTATGGAGCCCAAAACACCTATGTTGAGGGTTTTAACGAAAAGGGACTGGCCTTTGACGCGCTGATGTTTACGGGCGCCGAGTATCAAAAAGCCGTTGCCGGCCGATTCGTGACGATCTGTGATTTCGGCTCCTGGATCATGGGGAATTTTGCGACAGTCGATGAGGTGAAGGCGGTCTTGTCCGGTGTCAACGTCGCCGGCACGCGTCTCAAAGAAGCCGGCGGCGAGATATATATGCACATCGCCCTGCATGATGCCGGCGGAAAGAACCTGGTCATTGAGTTCATCGACGGCAAGGTTAACGTTTATGATAATCCGCTGGGCGTGATGACGAATCGTCCGGATTTCCCGTTTCAGCTTAATAACCTGCGTAATTATATCAATCTCGATGCGCGCGATAGAAAAGATAAGGATCTGCGCGGCCTTAAGATCGAACCCACGGGTGTGGGCAGCGGCATGCTTGGTCTGCCCGGCGATTGGACGCCGCCGTCACGTTTTGTCCGCCTGGCGCTTAGTGTGGAGGCGGCTCTGCCGCCGGCGAATGCCGAAGAAGCCGTGAACCTGGCCCAGCATCTTTTGAACATCGTCGACATTCCCAAGGGGGTCATCAAGGAAAACCCTGAACCTTTTGTTACCCTGGAAGGTTATGCCCAATGGGTGGTGATCAAGGATTTGACCAATCTTGTTCTGTATTATAAGACCTATGAGGATTCTGCTTTAAAAAAGGTAGATCTAAAGCGTTTCGATCTGTCGCCGGACAAGAAAGAGCTGTCGATCTCCATCGATGACCGCCGTCAGATCTTTGTTGACGTCAGTGGGGATCTTAAATAGCGGTATTTTTTTGCGGCAGGGAAGGATCCGGCGGCCATGATCAGGATATCGATCATGGCCGCGTTTTTATGTGCAGATGCCAGGGGGTAAAGAGGGACTTGCGCGGTTAAGCCCTTAAAGCGTAATAATAGCCGTCTTTGGCCTTTATTTCTACAGGGACCCCGAAAAGCTTTTTGATGTTCTTGCCGTTCAATATCCTGCCCTTGGGGCCGTCTTCGAGGAACTTTCCTTCTTTCATGAGGATGACCCTGTCTATTTCCGGAATGATATCCTGGATATTTTGCGTCACAAGGATGATGTTCACTCCTGCCTTTGCGATCTTGCGCAGGATATTGCTGAACTTGTAGAGCGCGTGCAGGTCTAGACTATTGGTCGGCTCGTCAAGGACAAGCGCCTTGGGATCGTGCACTAAAGCCCTGCCGATCAAAAAGCGCCTGGCTTCGCCCGAAGACATCTCATTGATCCTTCTGTCCTTGAGATGAGAGAGCTCCAGGAACCCGATGACCTCGGCGGCTTTCCTTTTCATGTTGCGGGTCAGGTGTTCTTTGTATAAGCCCACGGAACCGAAGAAACCGGACAGGACCGTTTCCAGGCCGGTGATGTCCCTCGTGAAGGTATGCTGGAGGTCGTTGGACACGATGCCGAATAGAAAACGAAGATCGAAAATATTCCATCGGTCCTGTCCCAGGACCTTGAATAAGACGTCGTGGTCGCGCTGCAGGGGATAGTATTCCCGGGCGATCGTCTTGATGAAAGACGATTTGCCGGCGCCGTTCGGGCCGAGGATGGCGAGATTTTCTCCTGCGTTTATCGTGATCGAGACGGAATCCAGGACTTTTTTGTTGTCTCCTTTTATGACCGTGATATTCCTGAATTCCAGGAGGGGTTGATCCACTTTTTGTGTTTTTATTTTTTTGTTCATAATGATCGCTTGAGATGTTTTTTAAATGTACTCTGCGCGGCCTAAAGCTCCGCCCTTTAGGGCGCAGAGTGTTGCGGCCGCTTAGAGTAATCTGAAACAAGCCTCAGCCTGCCCCTGGCTTTGCCCTCGGCCTGCCCCTGGCCTTGCCCGAAGGGCAGGCTGAGGGCAAGGCCAGTGAATATGGGTTGACTTTAACCTAAATATTATACTCCCCGCATAAAATTTCAATCTATTTCTATGCGGCGGAGTATAAAAATATTGTTTAGCGTCTTAAAACACAGACAGTTTTCATGGAGTTCTTGGCCTGCATCGGGCAAGAACTTCAGTTCGTCTCACAAGGCGGGTTTGGGCGAGGGCCCGCCTTATCTGATGATTTTAGAGGTCTCTGCGTAAAGCCAAGGATTCCATTCGACAAAGACCTCAAGGTGTTGAAAGAATCTATCTCAAAATGGCCGGATTTTCTTGTTTCCCCGCGTAATTCGGCTATAATGGAAAACTGATGATTCAGAGAGATCTAAGAGGGCGTGGGCCTATGGGATTTTTCTCATCTATTTCTTCCCGGTACAAGCAATCCTGCCGATTTTTTATCAAAGACAGGCGGCGGCCTGATAAAAGCTGAAGGAGTTTGAGCAGGAAGATGGTCAACAAGACAATAACGGTCTTATTGTTTGCCTTGATATTTTTATCGCAGGCAGGCAGTGCTGTCGCCGCTCAAAGGTTTATGGTGGTGACAGTGCCGGTTGCCGATTTAAGGAAAGAACCCCAGGAAAGAAACTCCGCCTACGATCATGACGATCTGCAAGAAACCCAGGTATTGTTCAACGAAACTCTCTTATACAAGTCTTCGATGGGCGATTGGTATTATGTCGAGGCTGTTGAGCAGAAAAACTTTAGGCAAGATAACCGGTGGAGGGGATACCGGGGGTATATCCGGAAAGAAAATGCGAGATTCATCGGTCGGCTTCCGGAATACAATTCCGTTGTCATCGCCAGGATTGCCGATGTGTTCGACGCCCCTTTGCCGGATGCGCGGATTTTGTTTTCTGCTTCTATCGGAACGAGATTCAGGATCGTCGGCGATCAAAAAGATTTCTACAAGGTTGAGATGGGGGAAGGCGGTTTTGGCTGGGTCTCCAAGGATGTCTTGAGAAAGACAGAAGGGGTGATCCCGCGGACGGACACAAGAGAAGAGCTTATCGAAACCTCAAAGCTCTTTCTCGGGGTCCCCTACTTATGGGGAGGGAGGTCTCAGGCGGGCGTCGACTGTTCAGGCCTGGTCAATCTCGTTTATCGTGCCCGGGGAATCGATGTCCCCCGGGATGCGCAAGAACAGCGGATGACGACGAGAAAAATAACGCCGGCGCAGTTAAGGCCGGCCGACTTGATATTCGTATCGCGCAAAGACGATTTCGATTCCATAGTCCACGTGATGCTATCTTTGGGCGGTGAGGATTTTATCGAAGCCCCCGGGACCGGCAAGGCCGTTTGGATCACTGATTTCAAGAATAAATTCGGCATGGGTCTGGAAGATCTTAAAAGGCAGGATTTTGTCGTTGATGGAAAAAAGATATTTTTTGGGAGAGTCAAGGTTTTGGGAAGGTGATATCTTCTGTTTTGCAGTTTACGGCAGAGGCCTGTTTTCCGCGGGGAGCCGCCATATGGGTGAAACCATCATCAAAGAAAATTGGACCACATGCTTTGTGTAGAAAAAATATTGACAGGAAAGATAAACGGATATAACATTATATTCTTCTGAGTGTGTTTATATAGGTTTATGCGTGCGGAGTAGTATGAGACAAAGGCGTCCATATGATCTTCTGGGGACGTCTTTTTTTTGCGCCTGGTCCGGTCCCCGAAAGACACGCATGAACGGTAACAGAGATAGATAAAATCAATGAAGATTTTAGACAAAGATGTCTTGGCGGATCATCAAGGGGTCCGGATTGTCAGGTTGACCATCCAGGCGCCGGATATCGCCGCCAAAGCCAGGGCGGGACAATTTGTCGTCCTCATGGTCAGAGAAGAGGGAGAAAGGATCCCTCTGACGATCGTCCAGACCGATCCCGGCAAGGGCACGATTGTGCTGATTGCGCAGGAGGCGGGCCTGACGACCAAGCTTTTAGCCGGCGCAAAAACCGGTGATTCCCTCCATTCCATCGCAGGCCCTCTGGGCCATCCCACGAATATCAAGAAATACGGAAAGGTCATCCTTGTCGGCGGCGGTGTCGGCATTGCCGAAATCTATCCCGTGGCCTCGGCATTGAAGAATGCCGGCAACCATGTGACCTCGATCATCGGCTCTCGCACCAAGGAGTTGTTGATCCTTGAGCGCGAACTGAAAGAGGCGTCGAGCGAATGTATCGTCATGTCCGACGACGGTTCTTACGGCCGCAAGGGATTCGTGACCCAGGCCCTCAAGGAACTCCTCGAAAAATCCGCATACGACCTTGTGTATGCCGTCGGACCCATCCCGATGATGCGGGCCGTCTCCGCGGTGACAAAGCCCTTCGGCGTCCCGACCCTTGTCTCGCTCAACGCCATCATGGTCGACGGCACGGGCATGTGCGGTTGCTGCCGCGTGACGGTCGCAGGCAAGGTCAAGTTCAGCTGCGTCGACGGCCCGGAGTTCGACGCCGGCCAGGTGGATTGGCAGGAATTGATGAATCGTAACAGCATCTATACTGAAAAAGAAAAACATATCTGCCGCCTGACGGGTCAGGCACAAAGCCATCCATGAAAAAAGAGCCGGTCAAGATCAAAGAGAGGGACAAGCTTTCCAGGGCCAGGGATTTTGAAGAGGTTGTCCTTGGGTTTTCCGAAGGAGAGGCCTTGGAGGAGGCATCGCGCTGTCTTCAGTGCAAGGACCCCAAATGCATCGCCGGCTGTCCCGTCGGGATAGACATCAAGGCCTTTATCGGCCAATTGACGAAAAAAGATTATGACGGGGCTTATGCGACGATCCGTCAGAAAAGCAATTTTCCCTCCATATGCGGCAGGGTGTGCCCTGCCGAATACCAGTGCCGCAAGGCATGCGTGTTCACCAAAAAAGGTGAGCCTTTTGCATCTCAACAAGCCATCAATATCCATTTTTTAGAAAGATTTATCGGCGACCACGGCGCCAAAAAAGGTCTTCACCTCAAGGCGTCCGGCGGCTCCAAATATAAAGGGATAAAAGCGGCTGTAGTCGGATCCGGCCCGGCCGGGCTCTGCTGCGCGGGCGAGCTGGCGCGCCAGGGTATCAAGGTCGTTATTTTTGAGGGGCTGCACAAGACAGGCGGCGTCCTGCGTTACGGCATTCCTCCTTTCCGTCTTCCCAGAAATATCCTCGATGCCGAGATCAATTCTTTAAAAGAACTCGGCGTGGAGATCCGGCCCAACGCCATCATCGGCAAGGCCAAGACGATCGACGAGCTTTTCGGCGAGGGTTTTTCCGCCGTATTCCTCGGCCTGGGGGCCGGGATCCCGTCGTTCTTGGGTATCCCCGGAGAGAACCTCTGCAATGTCTATTCCGCCAATGAATTTTTGACCAGGGTCAACCTGATGAACGCGCATCTGTTCCCCGTCAGCCACACGCCGATCAATATCGGCAAACATATTGTCGTGATCGGCGGCGGCAACACGGCGATGGACGCGGCGCGTGTCGCCATCAGGCTGCAGCATCTGGCGGGCGTCCCGCCTGACACGACTATTTGCTACCGGCGCACGGAAGTCGAGATGCCGGCGCGCCGGCTCGAGATCGAACATGCCAAAGAAGAGGGCGTCAAATTCGATTTTCTGGTCAAGCCGGAAGAATTTTCAGGTGATGAAAAGGGGTTTATCGGAAAGATGCGTTCCAGCCGATGCGAGCTCGGGGAGCCGGACAGCTCCGGAAGACGCAGGCCTGTGGTTATTCCTGACAGCCATTTCGAGGTGGATTGCGATCTGGTCGTCATTGCGGTCGGGTTGGGCGCCAATAAGATCCTGACCAGCGTGACGCCGCAGCTCAAAACAGACAAATACGGCGATGTCACCGTGGATCCCCAGACCATGGAGACGTCCATCAAGGGTGTTTTTGCCGGCGGAGATATCGTAGGAGGAGAGGGGACCGTGATCGAGGCCATGGGTATGGCCAAGAAGGCGGCCAGCGCTATCCTTGATTACCTGGACAGGAAATCAGCATAACAAAGGAGTCAGGCATGAAAGCTAAGGTCGAAGAAATGATGGCAAGCGTTATCATCAGGAACCCGGGAGAGCCGGAATTCCATCAGGCCGTCCGGGAGGTCGTGGAATCATTAACTCCTTTTTTTGAAAAGAACCCTAAATATAAGGAAGCCAAGATCATCGAAAGGATGGTCGAGCCGGAGCGGGTCATCATGTTCCGCGTGCCGTGGGTCGATGATAAAGGAGAGATCCAGATCAACCGCGGGTATCGTATTCAGATGAACAGCGCGATAGGCCCTTATAAAGGCGGCATCCGTCTGCATCCGAGCGTCAATCTTAGCATCCTTAAATTTCTCGCCTTTGAGCAGGTCTTGAAAAACAGCCTCACCACTCTTCCGATGGGCGGCGCCAAGGGCGGCTCCGATTTCGACCCCAAGGGCAAGTCGGATAACGAAGTCATGAGGTTTTGTCAGACTTTCATGAGCGAACTTTTCAGGCATATCGGCTCCGATCTTGATGTTCCCGCCGGCGATATCGGCACAGGCGGCCGCGAGATCGGCTTCATGTTCGGCCAATACAAGAAGCTCAAAAATGAATTCACGGGCGTTTTGACAGGCAAGGGGTTGAGCTGGGGCGGCAGCCTGATACGTCCTGAAGCGACCGGTTACGGCTGCGTCTATTTTGTCCAGGAAATGCTCAAGACGCGCGGCGAATCGCTGAAAGGAAAAGTCTGCGCGGTATCGGGTTCGGGCAACGTGGCCCAATACACGGTCGAGAAGCTTATCCAGCTCGGCGCCAAGGTCGTCACCCTCTCGGACTCGGACGGGTTTATTTACGACGAGGGCGGTATCGACCAGAAGGAATTAAAGTGCGTCCTGGACTTAAAGAATGTCCGCCGCGGACGCATCAAGGAATGCGCCAAGGAATTCAAATGTAAGTATTTTGAAAAGCAGAGGCCTTGGCAGGTCAAGTGCGATATCGCGTTCCCATCGGCGACCCAGAACGAGATTTCCGGGGACGACGCCAAGGCACTTGTCAAGAACGGCTGTATCGCGGTTGGAGAAGGCGCCAATATGCCTACGACGCCAGAGGGGATCAGTGTGTTCCAGAAGGCGAAGATCCTCTATGCCCCTGGAAAGGCCTCGAATGCCGGCGGCGTGGCCACATCCGGCCTTGAAATGAGCCAGAACAGCATGAGGTTGTCATGGACGCGCGAGGAAGTCGACAAGAGGCTCCATGATATTATGATCGCGATCCATGATAACTGCGTGAAATACGGCAAAGAAGGCTCCTACATCGATTACGTTAAGGGCGCTAACATTGCCGGGTTTGTGAAGGTGGCGGACGCCATGCTGGCCCAGGGGGTTGTCTAGGTCGTCATCGGCACAGGGATCAACAAAATGGCCGCCCTTCAAGGGCGGCCATTTTTGTTTTCATATATCTACGGAACATTATTCTTGACGTTTCTATATCTACGTTTTATACTACTTATCGTAGATAAAAAATTATTAATCTACGGGAGCGTCAATGAACAGATCGGGCAGATATATAGCTCAATTGCAAGGCGATGCGGAATACAAAGCCTTTGTGCCGAATCCTTTGCCTTTTGAAATTAAGGTGGATGGGGTTCTGCAGACTTTGTTGTCAAAGGCCGATCTTGCATTGGGGAGGCTTGATGGCATCAGCGAGGTATTGCCTGATGTTGATTTCTTTATCTTTATGTATACAAGGAAAGAGGCCACGCTGTCCAGCCAGGTTGAGGGGACCCAGGCGACATTTTCCGACGTTTTAAAAGCAGAGGCAAGGATTGAAGATGCAGAAATCCACAAAGATGTCGATGAGATACTTAATTATATCAAAGCATTAAATTATGGCTTGAAGAAAATGGAGGAGATACCTCTTTCTTTGCGACTGATCAGAGAAATACATGCCACCCTTTTGAAGGGTGTCCGCGGTGAAAGCCGTTGCCCCGGAGAATTCAGGAGATCTCAAAATTGGCTGGGGGGTGCGACAATCCGGACAGCCAGGTTCGTCCCGCCGCCGGCACACGAAGTCATGGCCTTATTGGGCAATCTTGAGAAGTTTTTTCATGACGTAACGGCCCTGCCCATTCTGATCAAGATCGGTATGATCCACGCGCAGTTCGAAAACATCCATCCTTTTCTTGACGGAAACGGCAGGGTGGGCCGTTTGTTGATTACATTTTATCTGTGTCAGCAGGGGATCTTGAAAAAACCTCTTCTGTATCTTTCGGAATTTTTCAAGTCTCACCGGCAGGAATATTACGACCGTCTCGACGCCGTCCATGAAAAAGATGATATAGAAAGTTGGTTGAATTTTTTTGTTGAGGGCGTCGCCATCACGGCCGATAAAGCCGTCGAAACAACGAGGAAGATACTGCAGTTGAGAGAAAGAGATCTTCATCGCGTGATGGGTCTCGGCAAATCTTCCACAAAAGGCAAGGTTCTTCTGGATTTCCTCTACAAAGCGCCGTTGATTCAGATTAAGACGGTTGAAAGGGTCGCGGGGCTAAAAAATCCAAATGCCTTGGCTTTAGTGGCTAAATTGACAAGGCTCAGTATTCTTAAAGAGATAACCGGCCAGAAACGCAACAGGGTGTTTTCTTATAAAGACTACATCGATCTTTTTAAATGAGGCTATGGCTTTCATGTCTTTTTTGGTCGTATGTTTTCGTAAGTGAAAACAAAGGAGAGGGTCATGAGACGCGGGATGATGCTGGTGGTTGGGCTGGTCATGTTTATGACGGTCAATGCTTTTTGCATGAATATAGATGTGATGATGCCGGTTCTTGAAAAAGCCAAGGGAGGCATAAAGACCATGTTCTCCTCTATCAATAGGGACCTTTCAGACGCCGCCAGGAAGCTGTCGAGGGTCGATTTCAAGGGAGAGGAGGCGCGCAGGATATTAAACGGTCTGTCCGGCGGACGCGATTATGTCGTTGACTGCGCTATTATCGATACGACCGGCAAGATGGTTGTTGTCGAGCCGCAGGAGTATAGAAAATACGAGGGCGAGGACGTCAGCCGGCAGGTGCATATCGCCGAACTCCTGAAAACCAAAAGGCCTATCTTGAGCGGGGTTTTTCTTTCCGTCGAAGGGATTGAGGTCATTGATTTTATTTATCCTGTGTTTTCCGATAAGGGGGAGTTCCTTGGCGGCGTCAGCATGCTGGTCAGGCAGCAGGCGCTCACCGGCGACATTATCGCGCCGCTTGTCCGGGATGTCCCGTGCAAAGCATGGGTGATGCAGAAGGACGGTTTGATCATCTATGATCCGGATCCGAACCAAATAGGCAGGGATATTTTTACTGACGACTTCTTCCGTCCCTTTGAAGACCTTATTTCATTTTCTGAGACAGTGTCCAGGGCAACAGACGGCGCCGGTTCCTATGATTTTTATGCCAAGGGCCTGGAAGACAAGACCGTCGTCAAAAAATATGCGGCCTGGGACACGGTTTCTCTCTACGGCACCCAATGGCGCATTGTCGTCATGGAAGTCGACCGCCCGGCGATCGTCATCAAAGACCCCGATAAATCAAAAAAGTGACGCTCTGTCGGCATTCAGACGCAGAAAGCTGTTTTCATCCCAGGAGTCGGGGGTTTTTTGGCGTCGAAGCAGCAGGAAGGCATAAATTACGTTTAAGCTGCGCTTTAGCTACGCTTAAAAAAATGAGGATAGCTTTGGTTTTAGGATTGATGGTCGGTGTTTGTACGTTTGGGTCGTGCGCCATGGCAGGGACGACGCAGCAAGTCTATGTGGCTGATTTTGTTATTGATCAGAATGTTCCGAGTCAGGAAGCTGCTCCACAACGAGGGATCTTAGAACGCTTTAGGCCGGGGATTTTTAAACAGATAAATGAGGAGCGTTCCGGAGGTCAGGCGCCAGACCTCGTGCAATTATTGTCCCGGTGTCTGGTAGATGAGCTGAATGCCAAAGGGATTACAGCCAGCCGGGCCCCTGGTTTCGATGAGTTGGGGAACGATGGTGTTTTGGTGCAAGGGAAATTTGTCGAACTCAATGAAGGCGATCCTTTGAAGCGTGCGGCTGTCGGTTTTAAACAGGGTGCGACCAGCATGGAAGTCACGGTCATGATCGGCAAGCTTCCGTTGGGCGAAGGCCAGCCGGAAAAGACGCTGGATTTGCAGTCTTCCACAGGCAGCAAAGGGCCCGGCGGACTTTTGGGCGTTGCGATTTGCGGCAATCCCTATGTCTTGGCGGCGAAGTTCGTTTTATCAAAAGGCGCTCCTGAAAAGGACGTCCGCAAGCTTGCCAAAGAGATCGCCGGCGAGATCCAGAAGTATTTGCAACAATAGGCATCGTATGTTGAAAAATAACGCTTTTGGCGGATATGAGTGGAGGACAAGGGCCGAGATTTGCGGCCTGCCCCTGGTGCATGTTGCCGTCGGGAGAGATCAAAAGACAGGCCGGCTTTTGATCGCCAAGGGGGTCATCGCCATCGGACAATTTGCCGTCGGTATAGTGGCCGTAGGCCAGTTTGCTTTTGGTGTTTTTGCCGTCGCTCAGCTTGCCGTGGGCATTGCCTGCGGCGTGGGGCAGTTGGCTGTGGGCATGACGGCCATGGGCCAGGCGGCTGTCGGCAGGGATATTATCTGCCAGATTGGACTTGGTAAGAATATGATGCCGGCCTTTAACCATTTTTTCTTGAGGTGATGATGAAAAAACATCTTTTGATCGTTTGCACTGCCATATGTTGCTCTGCTGTTTCTTGTTTTGCGGCCAAGCCCGACGTTGATGCCCCGGCCCCGGCCTTCAAGGTCGTGTCCGGCGACAAGCAAACCTTGACCTTGGATGAACTCAAGGGCAAGGTGGTTGTGTTGTTTTATGAAGCCAAGAGGGCTGTCGAGCAGAACCGTAACCTCAAAAACGTGTTGAACCGGTTTTATGAGCGCCAGCCGCAGGACATCAAGAATGATATTGCGCGGGTCGGGGTCATCGACTGCCAGGGAGTTTTGTTCAGGGGCGCATGGGAATCGGGCCTGCGGGGTCATTCGGTCAAGGAGGGGATCACGGTCTACGGCGATTGGGACGGAAAGATGGGGGAGGATTACGATTTTAATACAGACGAAAGCAATGTGATTGTGATCGATCGCAAGGGTATGATCCGTTATCGCGCCTCCGGCCCGCTTAAAGACGAGGACATTGATTCAATCGAAAGATTATTAGAAGGCCTGGTGAAAGAAGCTTGACAGGACAGGGCGGGAATAATTGATGGGCAGTTCACCTTCGTTTGTTGGGGTCGGGCGAAGGTTTTTGTTTGCTGCGTGTCTTGTCTGTTGGTCCTTTGAATATGCGGACATGCCGGTTCTTGCATGAAAGCTATTCAGCGGTCAAATCCTCTTGTGAGGTCTTCTAATTCAGCTATAATAAAATCTATGACCCAGAATAAGTTGATCCCCTTGCCGCGGCCTGCAGCCAGGGGAAGGTTTTCGCTGGAAGAGGCGATCGCCAAAAGACGTTCCGTAAGGACATTTTCCAGGGGACAATTGTCGCCCGCGGAAGTCGGTCAATTGCTTTGGGCTGCGCAGGGTGTCACGGCCAAGCCCGGGAATTTTTATTTCCGTAGCGCTCCTTCGGCCGGCGCTTTGTATCCAATGGAGATTTATACGGTTAGCGAAAGCGGCCTGCATCGTTATCTCCCCGAAAAGCACGCGCTTGAACTCATGATGGAGCGCGACCTGCGTAACGATTTGAGTATCGCCAGCCTTGGCCAAGAGCCGGTGAGGGAGGCCGGCCTCGATATCGTCATCTGCGCTGCCTACGAGAGGCCGTATTCCAGGTATGGAGAACGCGGCAAAAGTTATGTCGATATGGAAGCGGGGCATATCGCCCAGAATGTCCATTTGCAGGCTGTGGCTTTAGGGCTGGGTTCTGTGCCCATCGGCGCTTTCGACGATGTGCAGGTGGGGAAAATACTTGGTCTTCCCGATGGGCAATATCCTTTGTATATCATTCCTGTCGGCCATGTCGGATAGGAGGCATGCTGTGGGATCGGCGTAACAAAACGCCGAATATGAGACAGGCGCTTGCCGGGCGGCTGATACCAAAGACCGCGATCATCAATGTGATCGCGGTCTTTTTTCTTGCAAAATTTAAAAATGAATGATATATTTAAAAAATGAATATATATTCATTTTCAGCGAGAGAGGTTGGAATATCCGTGCTTGCCATTAACCGCAAGGAGCGCGACCGGAAGTTGCGCCGGATGGACATCCTGTCTGCCGCCGAGCATGTTTTTGGCCGCAAGGGATACTATAAGGCCACCATGCAGGATATCGCCCGGCAAGCGCAATACGCCACGGGCACGGTCTATCTGTATTTCAAGGACAAGGAGACGCTGTATTTTTCCCTGGTGGAAGAGAAAATGAGAGACCTTTTGGCCCTTATCAAGGAAAGGACCGCCGCCGTCAGGGATGCCCAAGAGAAGCTGAAGATCTATCTTGAGGAGAAACTGGACTTTTTTGAAAAAAACCAGGATTTCTTCCGGATCTTTATCCTGGAAAATGGGGCGGCCCAGGCGTCCATCGATTCCCGTATCGCGACATCGGCGCTGGCCAAGGAATATCTGGCCTGCATCAGCGAGATCATGAGGCTTGCGCAAAAACAAAAATTGGTCCGCGCCGATATGGATCCTTCGCAGGGTGCCGGCATTTTCCGTTCCATCTCCAATGCGGTGATCATGGATTGGCTCAAGAAGAATATGCAGCAGACCTTGAGTTTACGACAGATGTCGAGGTTCATCCTCGATATTTTTTTAGGCGGGGCGAGGCCTTCCGATGAAACAAAATAGGTGGAATACAATCTTGGCGGCATTGGTCTTTGCGGGTGCTTTTTTCGCCGCCGCCATGGCTTTGGCCGCGGATGCGGCATCCCAGCCGCAACCGCCCCAGAAAGAAGCTCAAGTCCTTACGATCTCCAAGGGGATCGCCATGGTGCTCCACGATAGCCGCCTGATCCGGGTGGCCCTTCCCGGCAAGGACATGGCGTTCCAGGATTCCATGATGGCGCGCTCGGCGCTATTGCCTCATTTCCAGGCGGCCGCCTCGCAGACATTCAACAGGTATGCCTCGGCCGTCAAATTCGGTTCTACGACTGCCGGCACCGCCGACAAGAACTATTACTCCTATGGGTTCGACGTCTATCAAACCCTGTTTGATTTCGGCAAGAGCCTTTCTCAATATCAGGCTTCCAAAGAGCTCGTCAAGGCGAGCGACGCGCATATCGACAGCATCAAAAGGCTCGCTATCCTCGAATTCATCGTCGCTTATTTCGATCTTCTCGAGGCGGAGAAAATGATCGTCGTCGCCGAAAAGGAGGTTGAAAGCCTCGCATCATATCTGAACGATGTCGAGCATCTCTATGAACACGGCTCGGCGGTCAAGAACGATCTTTTGCCTGCCCAGGTGCGTCTGGCGGACGCCAAGCAGAAGCTCATCGCGGCGCGCAGCGCCCGGGAGATTGCCGCGGCACGCCTCAACGATATCCTCGCTTTGCCTTTGAGGCAGAAGGTCGTTGTCCGCGATATGAAAATGAAACCGCCGGAAATTCCCGAGATGGAAGAGGCATGGAGCATCGCGGTCAAGGAAAGGCCGGAGGTCGTTTTCTATGAAGACCAGATCCGGGCCTCGGCGTTAAGCGTCAGATCCAAGGCAGCCGAGAACCTTCCGACGATCTATGCGGATGGCGGTTATGCCTATACGAAAAACCAGTACGAGGTGCATCAGGATAATGCCTATATCGCCCTGGGGGCCAAGGTGAACCTTTATGACGGCGGGAATGCCCAAGCCGATATGTTCAAGGAACGCGCCCGCCAGAGGCAGCTGAAGGAAGAAAAGAACAAGGTGACGGAAGATATCAAGCTCGAGATAGAAGACAGCTATTTGACCTTGAAAGATGCGCGCGAGAAGGTCGTTGTGGCCGGAGACGTCCTTTCGCAGGCGGCGGAAAACGTCCGTTTCTATCGCGCCAAATACGCGGCCGGGGCCGCCAACACCACGGAGGTTCTGGAAGCGATCACGCTGGAGACGAAAGCCCAGACAAATTATTTTGAGAGCGATTATGAGGTCAAGCGCAGTTACGCCAAGCTCATGTATTCCATGGGGATCGACTTGACCTTGCTTTACGAAACAATGGAGAAGACGCATGAACATGTTAAATGACAGGCATAAGAAATGGATTTATCTTGCCGGCGGTGTCGCTGCCGTCGGGCTGATCGTCCTGGCGTATTTGATCGGCGTGGGCATGAGTCATGTGACGACGGACGATGCCTATGTGACGGGACGCATCCATAGCATTGCGTCCAAGGTCCCGGGGACCGTCTGGAAGCTTAATGTCAACGATAATCAGAATGTCGATAAGGGGGACCTTTTGGTCGAGATCGACCCTGTCGACTACGCCCTGAAGGTCAATGAGGCCAAGGCGGCGCTAGAGGTCAGCCGGGCGGCTTTCGCGCAGGCCGCGCGCGACAAGGCGCGCGCCGAAGCGCTTTATCAGGACAAAGTGCTTCCCAAGGATAAGTACGAACATATCCTTACGGATTATCAGCTGGCCAAAGCCAAAAACGAGGAGGACGCTCAGAAGCTTAAAATTGCCCAGCAGAACCTGAAATACACGAAGATTTATTCTCCGGCGCGTGGGTATGTCACGCAACGATCGGTGGAGGCGGGCAACCAGATCCAAGCGGGCCAGCCGCTCATGGCGGTCGTGCCCCTCGACGATATCTGGGTGGTTGCCAATTATAAAGAGACCCAGCTCAAAAACGTCAGGCCCGGCCAGCGTGTCATGATCAAAGTAGACACGTATCCCGGCAAAGTGTTCCGGGGCCAAGTGGACAGCATCATGGCGGGGACCGGTGCTGTTTTTTCGCTCTTCCCGCCGGAAAATGCCCTGGGCAATTATGTGAAAGTCGTTCAGAGAATACCCGTGAAGATCGTTTTCGACAAGACGACGGATGAGGGCCACATCTTGCGCGTCGGGATGTCGTGCGTGCCGACCATCGTTACAAAAGATGAATAAGGTCAACAAGTGGATCATCGCCATATCGGTCGTCCTGCCGACGCTCCTGGAGGTCATCGATACGTCGGTCGTGAATGTGTCGCTCGACCATATCCGCGGCAGTCTGTCGGCGGGCATCGATGAGGCTACCTGGACGATTACGGCATATCTTGTCTCCAACGCCATCGTCATTCCCTTGACCGGGTGGTTCAGCCGGTTCTTCGGCCGCAAGCGCTATCTTATCTTTTCGGTCATCCTGTTCACTGTTAGTTCTTTTATGTGCGGCAGTTCCAGGACACTGTCGAGTCTCGTGTTTTTCAGGATCCTGCAGGGGATGGGAGGCGGGGCCCTGCAACCCCTTTCGCAGGCGATCCTCCTGGAGGCGTTCCCGCCCGCCCAATACGGCATGGCCATGGCGATGTTTGGCATCGGTGTCATGGTCGGGCCGATCGTCGGGCCGGTCCTGGGCGGATGGATTACGGACAACTGGTCGTGGCCGTGGATCTTCTACATCAATATCCCGCTGGGGATTCTGTCGGTCATCATGATCATGCTCTTTATCCGCGATCCTTCCTATATTAGGAGGACCCAGCAGAAGATCGACTTCCTCGGCATGGGGCTGGTGGCCGTCGGTATCGGGTGTCTGCAGTTCGTCCTGGACAAGGGCCAGCGCGAGGATTGGTTTTCGTCTGCGCTGATCACACGGTTCTCGATCATCTCCGTCGTCTGCCTCATCTTGTTCGTGATCGTCGAGCTCAGGCAGCGCGATCCGATCCTGCACCTGAAGGTCTTCAAGGACATCTCGTTTTCAACGGCCAACAGCATCATGTTTATCGCGTTTTTCGTGCTTTTCGGCACGATCGTTCTTCTGCCGATTTTTAGTCAGCAGTTGTTGGGATATAATTCTTTCCTTTCGGGACTCGTCCTTGCCCCCGGCGGCGTCGCGACCCTGATCACCATGCCTATCGCCGGCAAGCTGGTCTCTAAAGTCAACCCTAAGGCCGTGCTGTTTACCGGCTTGTCGATCTTGGGGTATTCGACGTTCGTCATGACGCGTTTCAACCTTTATGTCGATTTTTGGGCCATCGCCTGGTCGCGGGCGGTCATGGGGTTCGGCATGGGGCTGGTTTTTATCCCATTGACGACGATGGCTTTCGCGACGATCAAAAAGGAGGAGTTAGGGAATGCGACGAGTATTTTCAACCTGACCCGCAATCTCGCCGGCAGCTTCGGCGTCGCCTTCGTGACGACGCTCTTGGCGCGTCGGGCGCAATTCCACCAGGCTCGTTTTATTGAATATCTCAACCCCTTTGATTACAGATACCAGGCGGGGTTGCACAAGGCGATGGGGGTCCTGAATTTAAAGGCCGGCGCGGCATCGACGTATGCCGGTCAGGGTTTGGTGTACCGGGAGTTGTTGAAGCAGTCCAATCTTTTCTCTTTTACGGATGCCTTCCACTTTTCAACCGTCTTATTGATCTGTATCCTGCCTTTGGTTTTTCTGCTCAAACAGCCCGATCACAGCGAAACGGCGTCCATCGGCCGCTGAGGATTTGCGTTGCTGCGGGCGTTTCATTTCTCTTGTTAATTATCGTATTTTCCCTATATAATAAGAAATCAACTAAGGAGGTTTTTGGTGCGCGCGGGGCAGAAGATATCTTTGTGGTTTGGGATTGTTTTGATCCTGTCTGTCGGTTTGATCCATGTGTGCGATGCGCCGGACAGCTTTAGGGATGCGGTGTATAAGGGCTGGCTTTTTTATCTCAATGGCGCCGGGGCGCTCGTTGCGGCCGTCGGTATCTTGCGCCGCAAACCTTGGGGCTGGAACCTTGGTTTTGTGATCGCGGTATGTTCTTTTGCGGGCTATATCGCCAGCCGTACGGTGGGATTACCTTTTATTGCAGCCGAACCCGACGCCTGGCTGGAACCGCTGGGCGTCGCCTCCCTGGTGACGGAGGGATTATTTGCGGTGTTATTCGTCGGGACGAGGCGCCTGTTTAAAAAATAACCTTATGGCAAAAGACCCCATTTGCGGAATGGACGTCAAGGAAGATAAGGCCATCTCATTGAGACGAGATGGCCTTGTTTATTATTTTTGCAGCGAGTATTGCAAGGAAAAATTTTTGGCTTCCTCCGGAGGGCAGAAATCCGCACCGTCTTTCGGGGTCGGCGGATACACCTGCCCGATGCATCCGGATGTGAGGCGTGACAGGGCCGGGGATTGTCCGAAGTGCGGCATGCGTCTGGAGCCTGTGATGCCTACAGGGTCCGGTCGCGAGGAAGACGGCGATCTTCGGTCGTTGTCCGTGAAGTTCTGGGCAGGATTGATATGCGCCATTCCCGTTCTTGTTTTGACTCTTGGAAACATGATCCCGGCCGCCGCCGCGCGGTCTCCGGTGCCTTACGCCGTTTCTTCATGGATCCAGCTTTCTTTTTCGACGCCGGTCGTTGTTTTGGCCGGCGGATTTCTCTTTGTCCGGGCCTGGCGGTCTCTTGTTCACAAAAGCCCGAATATGTTCACGCTGATCGCGCTGGGCGTCGGGGCAGCTTACGGCTACAGCGCCGCGGCTGTTCTGCGGCCCCAGGTTTTTCCGCAAATATTAAAGAAGTCGGGTCAGATCGACCTTTATTTTGAGGCTGCCGTCGTCATTACTCTCTTGGTTATCTTGGGGCAGCTTTTGGAGGCCAGGGCGCGCAGCCGGACAGGCGCGGCGATCAGGGCGCTCTTGGGTCTTGCGGCAAAGAGCGCCCATCGTGTGCGCGACGACGTCGAAGAAGATGTCCCGGCGGAGGCGGTCGGCAAGGGGGATGTTTTAAGGGTGCGGCCGGGCGAAAAGGTCCCGTTCGACGGCGTCGTGATTGAAGGCCGCAGCGCTGTGGATGAATCCATGATCACCGGCGAGCCCATGGCTGTCCAGAAAAAACCAGGGGACAGGGTCGTAGGGGCGACGGTCAATCAGACAGGGACGTTTTTGATGCGGGCCGAGAAGATCGGCTCCGAAACCGTCCTGGCGCAGATCGTCCGCATGGTCTCTGACGCCCAGAGGAGCCGGGCGCCTATCCAGGGGGTCGCCGACAGGATATCCGCATATTTTGTCCCTTCTGTGGCGGGGATTTCTCTGTTGACGTTCATTATATGGTTTTTCGTTGGGCCGGAACCGAGATTGGCCCATGCCCTTGTGAATGCCATCGCCGTCCTGATTGTCGCCTGTCCGTGCGCTCTCGGTTTGGCGACGCCGATGTCCATCATGGTGGGTGTCGGCCGCGGCGCCCAGGCAGGCATCCTGATCAAAAACGCGGAGGCCATCGAGAAGGCCGAAAAGATCACGCATCTTTTGACGGATAAGACCGGGACCCTGACAGAGGGCAGGCCTCGTGTGGTGACGGCAATCGCAGCCTCCGGGATGGACCAGAGACATTTCTTAACTCTCGTTGTTTCTCTTGAGAAAAACAGCGAGCATCCCCTGGCCCGCTCTATCGTTGATTTTGCCGACGAGCAAAGCATCAGGCCGCAAGGCGTTGAACATTTTGAGTCAGTGACGGGCGGCGGAATCCGGGGATATGTCGGCGGCGTATCCGTTCTTGTCGGCAAACAAAAATTCATCGAAGCATCCGGTGTCCGTATTCTGCCGGCCGTCGCACAGCAGGCCGCCGATGCGGAGGGGCGGGCCCAGACCGTCGTTTGGGCCGCGGTCGATGGACAGCTTGCCGGGATCCTCGGGATCGCAGACCCGGTCAAAGCGACAACGCCTGGGGCCGTGCGGCAATTGCACCAGATGGGGCTTAAAGTCATCATGCTGACCGGCGACAATCGAAAAACTGCCGAAGAGATCGCCAGCCAGCTGGGTCTTGATGGTTTCCGGGCGGAGCTTGAACCGAAGACCAAGCAGGGGGCCGTCAAGGAATGGAAGGCCAAGGGTGCAGTCGTGATGGTTGCCGGCGATGGGATCAATGATGCTCCTGCCCTGGCCGAGGCGGATGTCGGCATGGCGATGGGTACGGGAACAGACGTGGCTATCGAGAGCGCGGCCATCACTCTTGTTAAAGGAGATCTCAACGGTATAGTCAAGGCTTTGCATCTGAGTAAAGGGGTAATGAGGAATGTCCGGCAGAACCTTTTTTTCGCTTTTGTGTATAATATCCTTGGTGTGCCCATTGCCGCCGGCGCTCTTTATCCGTTCTTCGGCCTTTTGTTGAGCCCTGTGATCGCGGGGGCGGCCATGAGCTTCAGTTCGGTTTCTGTGATCGGGAATGCTTTAAGACTGCGCCGTTTAAAAATCTGACCGAAGGAGATGCGTTTATGAAAATTTTCAAGTGCGGCGATATGAAACATACCCCTTTTTTCTTATTTTGTCTATTGTTGCCGGGTGCGCCGCGCCGAAAGTCTATGTGAATCCGCAGAAGACGGCTGAGGAGATCGGCGAGGACGAGACAGGGTGCTGTCAGGATGCTGACGCTTCTGGTGACGTAAAAGAATCCCTTTTGGCGGGGTGCGATTGAGCCAGGTATTCCACATAGCGAAGGGCCTAACCCAGAAAGGGTAGGCCTTCGCAATTCCAAATAAGCGAAGGGCCTAATTTTGCAAGGAAAGAGACCTCGGTGTAGGCAAAATTAAGGAGGCGTAAGATGAAGCGGGTGTTGTTGTGGTCTGTATGCGGTGTTGTTTTTTTGGGGGCGCTGGGGCATATCTTGTTTTACGAGCATGCCAAAGATGTAAAACGGCGGGCATTGCGTCGGGAGTTGATGGCGATTGCCGCGAAGTCTGCGCCATCCATTGACGCCGCCGCCCTTGCCCGGATCCCCTTGACGATGGACGGCGATAAGTCTCCGGAATACAAAGACATATTCGATACGTTGCTGCAGATAAAAGAGACCTACCCTATCGTTAAATATGTGTATATCTTGACCGACACAAACGAGCCGGGGATCCTTCAGTTTGTCGTGGACGCCGATCCGCTGCCGGCTATCATTACTGCCAAGAGCCAGAGGTCTTTTCCGGGCGACAAGTACGATGCGCGCAGCTATCCTGAGATGTTGAACGGTTTCCGAGGACCGTCCGCCGACAGGAAGATCAGCGCGGATGACTGGGGCGTGACGCTTTCGGGCTATGCGCCGATCAAGGATACCGGCGGAAAGGTCGTCGCGATCCTCTGCATTGATATGGATGCCGGCCAGTTGTATGCCTATCTTCAGAGCGTCAGGCCCATTATTTTTCTTTTGTGGGTCCTGGTTGCGGCCGCCATCATCGCGTTCATGGTAGATCTTGCCTTGAGGAAAAGAATCGTTCCGGGAGGTTCGTCGCAGAAGCCGTGAATTCTTCGGCAGAAATTTCAGGTTCCGGCCTTGCCTCGTGTCGGCCTGTCCCGTCCTGGCCTTCAGGGGGTAGGGCCGAAGCCGCTTCCGAGGCATAACACTTGTCAAAGCAAGGGATTGCGATATTGTGAAATATATATTGACACGACGGGGAATCCTGTTAAAATAAAGCCCGTAGTGAACAAAGATTAGAAATCTCAGGACCGCAGGGGTGGGATAACTAACCTTGCGGTTTTTTTGTAGTGTCATTGTTAGGCCCGTTAGGAGCAGAAGCATCTAGCAGCTAACAAGCGATGCGGATCTCTAATGGGTTGTTGCTATAATCAAACAAGAAAAGGAGGTAGCAAGCTATGGCAAAAGGAGTTGTGAAGTGGTTCAGTAACCAGAAGGGTTACGGATTCATCACCCCTGAGAACGGCAAGGATGTCTTCGTGCATCATACCGCGATCAAGGGCGAAGGTTACAGGTCCCTGGATGAGGGTCAGCAGGTCGAGTTCGATATCGAACAAGGCCCCAAGGGTGAGCAGGCGGTTAACGTCGTCAAACTATAACCTCAGACAATCCAGCAGGGCCCGGCATCTTTCGATTGCCGGGCCCTGTTTTTTGTCTAAAGCGTTTCCCCGCAAGAGAGTTTGGCCGGCGCGGGGTACAAGGAGGCTACAAGATGCATACCGGAAAGGTAAAGAAATTGGTTCGAGACAGAGGATTCGGTTTTATCAGCGATACCGACGGCAGCGAGGTCTTTTTTCATCAGAGCAGCCTCGTCGACGCCAAGTTTGACGGCTTGAGCGAGGGGGCGGCGGTAGAATTCGACGTGGAAAAAACGCCCAAAGGGCCGCGGGCGATCAATGTGCGCGCAGGGCAAAAGGCGTAAGACATGAAAAAGATCAAGGTCGCACGCAGGGGCCGGAAGTGCAAGCACCCGCACTGCAGGATCACGCTTAGCGTTTATAATCACGGCTGTTTTTGCTGTGTGCACCAGAATAAAGCGAACATCCAGGCGGATACAAAATAGCGCCTGCGTCGAATAAAGGCGGTCTGTCTTTTGCGATATTGACAAATACGGTATCAGGGGGTATGCTGAAAACAGATAGGCGTGGTAGTGGTGCTGTTCGAAGGGGTAAATCCGCCACTTTAAAAACACACGGCGCTTATATGGTATTGCGCCGGTGTTCGGTTTTCTGCCGAAATAAAAACCTTCATCGGGTCTATGCGCCCGGTGAAGGTTTTTTGTTTTGAGCGCACGAGGTATCGGATGGCGCTTCTTATCAGAAAAACGCTGGATACGACGGAAAAACTCGAAATCCTTTCCCGGGATTCCCGCTATGACCTGGCCTGTGCCTGCGCGACGCGCGACGATGAGCACCGCCGCAGGTCCGGGGACGATAGATGGATTTATCCCGTCGTCCTTCCCAACGGCGGCTCGACCTATCTTTTCAAGACGCTTCTCTCCAATGTCTGTGTCAACAATTGTAAATATTGCCCTTTGAGAGCCGGTGCGGATGCCCGGCGTTGCAGCCTTTCACCGGAAGAATTGGCGCGCACATTTTTGGAATATTATAGGGCCCGCCGGGTCTCGGGGCTTTTTCTGAGCAGCGCGGTGAGCGATAATCCGGATGCGACCATGGAACGCATCAACCGCTCGGCCCTCATGCTGCGCCGCCTGCATTTTCGCGGTTATGTCCATCTGAAGGTCATCCCCGGCGCCTCTGACGCGGCGATCCGTCAGAGCGTCGCCTTGGCGAGCGCCGTCTCCTTGAACATCGAGACGCCCGGCGAGGAGCATTTCAGGCGGCTCAGCACGACCAAGAATTATGCCCGTGATATCATCCGGCCTTTAGGGCTTATCAGCCGTCTGACAGCCAAGGGTTCTGTTTTCAACAGGGTCAAACAGACGACGCAGTTCGTCGTTGGCGCTTCTCTTGAGACGGACAGAGACATTATCCAGAGTTTGTGGAAATTATACAAGGAAGAGGGTCTTGACCGCATTTACTTCAGCGCCTATCAGCGCGGCGCCGGCGCGTCCGACTTGCCCGGTGAACATTCGCGGGCGACCAATGGCGAGCTGTTGATGCGTGAACATCGTCTTTACCAAGCCGATTGGCTTATCCGGAAATACGGGTTTCGGGCCGACGAGATTCCCCTGGAATCCGGCGGCAACCTGTCCTTGACGTGCGACCCTAAGGAGACGTGGGCCAGGATGCATCCGGAATTCTTTCCTGTCAACGTCAACAGGGACGACAGAGACCGTCTTTTGCGCGTGCCCGGCTTCGGTCAGGTGATGGTTGAACGCATCCTCGCCGCCAGAAACAGTGGTATCCGTATCCGCTCCCTCGCAGACCTTGGCAAAGAGACCAGGGTCCTCGCCAAAGCCAAAGACTACGTGATATTTTAATGAGGTCATAACTTACGCCTGCCTTTGGCTTCAGCCAAGGCAGGCAGGGAACCGTCGCGAAGTTATACGGCCGAATTATTTCGCCGCATTCTGCGGCGAAATCAGACCCTTCCTTTATGTGGAAGAAGGAAGGTCTATCCTTTCTGGGTTGACCGGGAAAAACTGCGGTTTCCCCGGGGTAGATTCTTTGCTTTCTACGTTCCTCAGGGTATAATAAAGGCATGAAGATTTTTATCATTCCTATCGGGATGGTCCGCGGCGGCATCTTTGACGATCTCAGACGGGGCCTGGCGCAGGTTTTCTGTGCGGATGTCGAGGTAACGGTCAGGAGGCCGATCACGGAGGAGGCCTATGATTTTCAAAGGCGCCAGTATTATGCCAATGCCATCTTAGACGATCTCGCCGACGAATTTATCATTGATAAGAAAAAGGAAAGGGTGCTGGGTGTTCTCGACGCCGATATGCATACAGATCCCATGAATTTCATTTTTGGGCTCGCCAACCACAGGACCGCCTGCAGTCTGGTTTCGCTGGCGCGCCTGAGACCCGAGTTTTACGGCCGCAAAGAGGACAGGAGATTGTTCCATTCCAGAGTCGTCAGAGAAGCGATACACGAACTCGGTCACACCTTCCGGCTTGGGCATTGCGCCGATCGGCGCTGCGCCATGCATTTTTCCGATTCCGTCGAGGATACCGACGTCAAGAAAGCAGGTCTATGTCTTGCCTGCCGCAGGAAACTTTCGTCCCGCATGCTCAAAGAGGGTCGTTAATGGCAAAGATCAAGTTGGATCTGCACGATATTTTCAACAAAGGACAGGCGATCGATGCCGAGCTTTGCCGTGTCATGAACGAGGCCGTAAGCAAGCGGGTTCCGTTGGTCGAGATCATCACCGGCAAAGGGAGCGGAGAGCTCAAAAAACGCGTTTTGCGTTTTCTGGATCAGCCGGCAATAAAACAGCTCTACCACCGGGTTGAGAAAGACGATAAAAATTTCGGTCGTGTTTTCGTGCATTTCAAGCCCATGTCCGATCGCAAGAAAATAGGGCTATATGGATATCCGGCTGAGAACAAAAGAAGCTTTTGAAAGGGTGGATTTGTTTTTATGAGAGGAATAATCGGTTGACATCGTTGTCAAAGAGCGATATAAAAAGCGTAAGTAAGTGCGAAGCTCCGCCGGAACATCTGTTCGCTTGTCCCAAGACAAGTGAACAGATGTTCCGGCGGCTTCCTTGGGTTGTAACGGTACTCGAGGGCATGGATGCCGTATCTCGCAAGAAGAAGCCAAGAGCGTTGTAAGCGCGTTCTTGGTTTTTTCATGGGTGGTTTGTCGTCAACATGGAGGAGAGTCCATGGATAAGATGGGAGAGGCGCAGCTGAGGAGCGCTCTTCGACAGAAGACGAAACAGGATCTCTTGGATATTTGGGTCGAGAACAAACGGCATGAGTGGCCGGACGGCGCTTTCGATATCATCAAGGAGGAGTTGGCCGCCAAAGGGATCAAGCCGCCGGCGCAGAAGAATTTCGAAGAGTCGATGCTCAAGGGCCGCGATTATCGCAAGGATGTGGGGCAGCCGTTTTTTGCGGTCTCCCAGAAAAAACTGGCTCTCATGGCCTTCTTTACGTGGGGTTTTTACGAGATCTATTGGTTTTACAGGAACTGGAAATTTTTGAAAGAAAAACACGATTTCAAGGTGAGCCCTCTGGCCAGAGGTATCTTTGGGCCGCTGTTTTGTTACAGTCTTTTTAAAATTGTCAGGGATTATAGCGATCAACACCAGGTTGAAGCCGACATGAAAGCCGGTGCCCTGGCGACGTGCTACATTCTTATGATCATTACATATAAGCTGCCAAGTCCGTTTGATCTGATTTCGTCGTTTTCTTTCATTCCGCTTTTGACCGTTCAGAGGGCCATCAATAACCTCGGTCAGCGGTTGTCGCCGCAGGCCCAGGTGGACGGCCGGTTTAACGGCTGGAATATTTTCGGTATTGTCATCGGTTCGTTTTTGTGGGTTCTTGTTATTTTAGGTATCCTGTTCCCGGAAACCGGGAAATAAGCCATTCGTCAGGAGGGACATGGAGGAAAGAAGAAGTTATGTCAGGGTGGGTTTAGACGTCATGGTCAAGTGGAGGACGCAGGCGGAGTCTTCGGCCGGCCGGCCGCAGAAAAAAGCCCAGTCGAGAAATATCTCCGTCGTCGGGATTTGCCTGATTTTGCGGGAATCCGTGGGTATCGATGAAATATTAGAGCTTGAATTTACACTGCCCGGCGGCAGCCTCATTCAGGGCCGGGGCAGGGTGATATGGTTGGGCAAATTTGATGCCAGCAAAGATAAGCAGGCCGCGGAGGCCGGAGCTTTCAATACGGCCGGCATCAAGTTTTTGGATATCAGCGAAGCAGGCAAGAAGGAAATCGCCGATTTCATCATTCACCGCCTGAGCCGGGGCCAGCAGCCCTTGCATGAAAATGAGGAATAAGACGGCTCTTTCTTTCAGGTTCCGGCGCGATCTCTTGTTGTTTGCGGCAGGAGGCCTGATTTTTGTCTTTGCCTTGGCAGATGCCGTGCAGGCTCAATCAGCGACGGAATATTCGGCCTTGACAGAAGCTGTGACCGCAGCCGCGGCAGCCAAAAAAGAAAAACCAGATGGTGCCGGCGCTGAAGAAGGGGCGGGCCAGGAGAGCCATGCGGCCGCAGATGCGGCGGGTGGGGCCGTTACAAAGATCTATGGTGAAGACGGCGAGGCGCTTTCCGCCAAAGGCGCCGCCCTTCTGAAGCAACTCGGCGGTACGCCGCAGGCCGATGCGGCCGCGGAGAGCAGTCCCAGGACGGCAGAGCCCAAGATGATCGAGTTTGAAGATCTGGGCGGACCCGCGGCAGGGGGAGGCGGAAAGAAAAGTGAGGCCGAAATTCCTGCCGGCCAGGGGATCAGGATTTATCTTAAAGACGGTCATGTCGTTGAGGGAAAATTGTTGGAAGAGGCGGATGGCCGCTGCCAGGTTCAGACCGGCGGTGTGCCCCTGACGTATTTCAAAGACGAGATCCAAAAAACGGAGAAATTCTAGAGGGGGCCATGGAGCAGTGCCATGTCTGCGGGAGTCGTCGGAAAGTGTGTTCAGCCTGTGGAGCGGAGTTACATAAGCGTTTTGATGATTTTATCGTCCGGGCCGAAGTTATCTATGCGATCTTTATGGCTTGGGGATACGCGTCTTCAGCCGAGGCGGTGATCCGGGCCAAAAACTGGGTCACATTGCCGCTCTTGGTCGTCAGCACTTTTGTTTTGATCAGGTTTTTCTTTGCGCCGACGAGGAACTTGTATACAGCCGCCTTGCTTGTCGAAAAACACAGAAAGTGGCGCTGGGTCGTTTTTGTCCTCGATTTCCCTCTTTTGTTGTTTCATTCGTTCGCTTACTACTCCATGTGTCTGGCTATCGGCGGCAGCGAGGAGAATGCCTATAGATTTTTTGAGTGGTTTGTCTGTTTGCTGGCGGCCAATGTCGTCTGGCTTTCTACGATTGCGCTCCGGATGAGGTTCTTTAAAAAGCACGCCCACTACTGGACCTTCATCAAGTGGTGCGTCAATAATTTCATTTCCATTTTTTTATTTTTTGTCGCGTTTGTGGCATTCGGCGGTACGCCGGAGGCATTCTTCGACATGTTTTTTTCTAAAGACATCTCTATGGTCATTACTGCGTCCGGCGCCGCATTCTGGGCTTTTTTCGGGGTCGCTTTATTGAACTGCATTGCAGATGTCGTCTTGACGGCATCGGATTATTTGGGGTTCGAGAATTAATCGAGATGCAGAAATCCCCCGTCACCAAAGATCGGCGGATCCCTGCCGGCAGGAAGGCGCCTTTGGCGGAAATGCAGTTGTGAAGTTCTGCTTGAGGAGGAAGGCCAGTTCTTTAGACCGGGGAGGTTTCGCTAGGCAGGGGGAGGGAGGATTTGTGAGGATCATCAGAACATTTGCCATCATCCTGGGCGCCATCTTTCTTGTCGTCATCATTCTTTCCTGCGCGACGTTTGTGACTGTCAAGCACCTGAAGATCAAGGATTTGGTCGAACAGGAGATCGAACGACAATTGGGTATCAATGTCACCATACAGAAGCTGGCCTATTCGCCGTTGTTGACCCATGTTTATGCCGAGGGGGTCGCCATCGATAATCCCCCCGGGTTTGAAGAGAGGGAGCTGGCTTATATCAACGCGATCCATCTTGTCTGGGACCCCGGAGATATGGTTGTTTTAAAGAAGCCCCATATTTATCTCTGCGGCATAGACCTTGAGCGCCTTAACGTCATCAAGAACAAAGAGGGCAAGATCAACATCAAGGAGCTTATACCGGTCAGAGAAACGGAGAGGCCGGCCGCGGATCAAACTCCTTTCTTTTTTGATGTCCTTGTCTTGAGCATCGGCAAGGTGACTTATACGGAATACACGGCCCTGGGTCCTAAGACGCATACCTTTAACATCGGCATGAAGGATCAGGCATTTGTTCGGGTGCTCGGCGAAGATGAGGTGGTGAAGCTTATCATCTTCAAGGCCCTGGAAAACACCGACATCGGTAAGCTGATCCACTTGACGATTTCTCCGATCGTCTCCAGCGTTTCTGAGGTCATGGATTCGGCGTGGGGCACAGCCAAAACGGGCGCCAAGAGCGTCCTTCAGATCGCATCCATGCCGTTCAAGATGATATTAGGGAAATAGTTTTTCCCGCACCCGGAATGTCCGTCCGCAGGGGGGAAGATGCAGGATATCCGGACGGAAGGTCGCCCTGCGACGGAAACCCGGAAACAAAATGGGTCACAGCTCGTTCGCCTGCTTGTCGAACATAAGCGAGCGGGCAGGCCGCCAAGGGGTTTACTGCCTCCAAAATTCCCAGAAAAAATGAGTTGTCTTATGCATGGAGAGAGGATATAATAAAACTAACATTTCCTACATTTCATACAAGTTATACATAAGGAGATGATGGCGCCGATGGAGAGCGCAAGTTAGCTGCTCACAACCCAAAAATCTATCCATCAAAAGAGGAGTTTTGTATGGAACGTTCGATACATCCAAAGGTTTACGGGACCGTCACCCTGGGAGCCAAGGGACAGGTTGTCATTCCCGTCGAGCTGCGTAAAAAGCTCGGTCTCCACGCGAATGACAAGATGGTCGTTTTGTCGAAGGGCAAGGGCATGATCGGCCTGGTTCCCGTCGAGGAGTTCAGCCGGTTTTTATCGGAAGTGTCCAAGTTGCGCGAGTCTTTTGAGGCCGGGTCCAAATAATACGATGAAGCCGAATTCGTTACTCTTCTTAGTTTTTTCCGCCGTCGTCTTGGGCCGCCCTGCCTGGGCGCTGGAGACTCTGACGTGGGAGGGTTGCGTCAGGGAGGCGGCTAAGAATAACCCCGACCTGGTCGTGGCTGTTGAGGGCGTCAGGCAGTCGACATCGGATAAACAGATCACGGCTAGTGCGCTTTATCCCCAGGTTACCAGCAGTGTCAGCGGCACAACAGCCAAAACCGCCGCCGGAGCGACTGCGGACACATATGCCTATGGCGTCTCAGGTTCCCAACTCGTGTTCGACGGCTTTAAGACTATTTCAGATGTCAACGCCGCCAAAGAGAACGTCCAGGCATCCAAGGAGAACTACCGTTTTGTGTCGTCCGATGTCCGCCAGCGTCTGCGCAGCGCCTTTATCGACCTTCTCTATGCCCAGAATCTTGTCGACGTGACGCAAGACATCATCAGTATCCGCAAGTCCAATCTTGTCCTTATTTCTTTAAGATACCAGTCCGGTCTGGAGCACAAGGGAGCACTTTTGACCGCCGAGGCCAACCTTGCCGAGGCAAAATTTGAGCTGGAGCAGGCCAAAAGAGACGTGACAGTGGCGCAGTGGCAGTTGACCAAAGAAATGGGACGGAAGGATTTCGCGCCCTTGGAGGTTAATGGGGGGTTTGAAGTTTCGGAATCGCAAGAAGAGGAGCCTGATTTTCAGGCCATTGCGGCTAAGCATCCTTCTCTGCAGAAGACGGTAGCCGAAAAGAATGCCGCTGGCTACGGCGTCAAGTCCGCCAAGGAAAACTTTTTTCCTGTTGTGTCGGCCGACACAAGCATCGGTAAGTCGAGCGCCCACTGGCCGCCTCAGTCGAATACATGGAGTTTGGGGCTGGGGTTGTCTTTGCCGTTGTTCGAAGGAGGCCTTAAAACCGCCGAGCTCAACCGGGCCAAGTCACTTTTGACGGAGGCCCAGGCCACCGAGCGCAGCACCAAGGATAGTGTCTTGGTGACGCTTGAGCAGACATGGGCCCTCTTAAAGGATTCCGTCGAGAATGTGAGTGTCAAACAGAAGTTTTTGACTGCGACCGAGGAGCGCTCCAAGATCGCCCAGGCGCAATATTCGATCGGTCTGATGTCTTATGATAATTGGACGATCATTGAGGACGATCTGGTGTCGGCGAAGAAAAACCTTTTAAACGCCCAGGCCGCTGCGCTTCTGGCGGAAGCCAATTGGATCCTGGCGAAAGGAGAGACCCTGGAAAATGAAAAATAATCTGCGCAAAATCGTTATCGGGCTATTGGTGGTCGCGGGCCTTGTCATTGTGAAAATGGCGGTTTTCAGGGGCGGCGGGGCGGGGAGTGAGGAGGGGCGTATCGTTAAGCCCGCTGTCGGGACGATCCATACGATGATCTCGACGACGGGGACTGTTCTTCCCAAAAACCGCCTGGAGATCAAGCCGCCGGTCAACGGCCGTATCGAGACCGTCCTGGTCAAAGAAGGCGAGAAAGTCAAGGTGGGGCAGATTTTGGCGTGGATGAGCTCGACCGAGCGCGCCGCGCTCCTGGATAACGCCCGCGGCCAGGGAGAAGAAGCGTTGAAATACTGGGAAGATGCCTACAAGGCGATCCCGCTGTCGGCGCCGATCGACGGAGAAGTGATCGTGGCGACGACCCAGCCCGGCCAGACCGTGACGACCGCCGACGCGGTTGTCGTGCTCTCGGACCACCTGATCGTCCGCGCGCAAGTGGATGAGACGGATATCGGCAAGATCAAGGTGGGCCAAAAGGCCTATGTGGAGCTGGACGCCTATCCGGATACGAAGATCTCCTGTGTCGTCGAGCATATTTATTATGAATCCGAGACCGTCAATAACGTCACCATCTATAAGGTGGATTTGAAGCCGCAAGAAGTGCCCGAGTTTTTCCGCTCCGGCATGAACGCCAACGTTGAATTCGTGGAGGAAGGGCAGGCCGGCGCGTTGCTTGTTCCGCAAGAGGCCGTCTTTACGGATAACGGCGAGACGTTCGTATGGGTCTATCGCGGCAAGGGCGAGATACCCGAGAAGCGTGCGGTCAAAGCGGGCCTCTCGGATGAAGAAAACACAGCCATCCTTTCGGGGTTAAGCAAGGACGATGAAGTCGTTATCACGTCGAAGAAATACGACGTCAGCGGCAACTCTACCGGCGGGACAAATCCGTTCATGCCGTTCCGCCGTAAGAAATAGGGATCGGGCCGGGACATGATCACCGTCAAGAATATCTCCAAGACATATCGTATGGGCGAGATCGAGGTCAAAGCCCTGCAGGGAGTTTCTTTGTCCGTTCCGGCCGGCGAGTTCATCGCGATCATGGGGGCTTCGGGTTCGGGCAAATCTACGCTCATGCACGTTTTGGGGCTGCTTGACCGTCCGGACAGCGGCGAATATTATCTCGGCACAAAGCGTATCAACGACCTTAAAGACGAAGAGCTGTCGGCCATCCGCAACCGTATTGCGGGGTTCGTTTTTCAGCAGTTCCATCTCCTGCCGCGCCTTTCTGCGCTTGAGAACACAGAGCTGCCGTTGATCTACGCCGGCAAAAGACACTTGAAAGAGCTGGCGCAGGAACGGATCAAGCAGGTCGGCCTGGCAGAGCGTGCCCATCATAAACCCAACGAGCTTTCGGGAGGCCAACAGCAGCGCGTGGCCATCGCGCGCTCTTTGGTCAACGATCCGTTTATTATCCTGGCGGATGAGCCGACGGGAAATCTGGATACGAAAAGCCAGGCCGAGATCATGGGCCTGCTTAAAGATTTGAATAAGCAGGGCAAGACCATCGTGCTCGTCACCCATGAATACGACGTAGCGCAATATGCCGACCGTATCATCACGATGCGCGACGGCCGCATCGTTTCCGATGAGAAACGCAAGACATCTGCGGCTGTTCGGCCCGACAGCGGCGCCGATAGCGTCGTGAAAGAGGCCCTGGCCCACGGCCTGGCCGCGTCCCGGAAGACAAAATTTCTTGAATATCTGCAACAGGCGTCTTCTGCTATGTTTTCCCATAAGATGCGCTCATTTTTGTCCATCCTGGGGATTTTGATCGGCGTGGCCGCTGTCATCGCCATGCTCGCTCTTGGGACAGGCGCCAAGGAGTCCATAGAAAAGCAGTTGGCGACATTAGGGTCGAATCTCCTGATGGTGCGGCCGGGGTCGCCCAAGCTGGGCCCTGTCGCGCTTGAATCCGGGACCGTGACGCGTTTTACATTCCAGGATGTGGAGGCGATCAAGCGCCTGACGGACGTGGTCGGTCGCATCAGTCCTTCTGTGACAGGCAGGGGGCAGCTTGTATACGGCAACAAGAACTGGAACACCCAGATCGAGGGTGTCGACGTGGCTTACGAAGAGGTGCGTTCTTCAAAGCCCCAGGTCGGCCGTTTTTTCAGCTCCGGCGAGGTTACGTCCCGCGACAAGGTCGTCCTGCTGGGTTCGACGGTCGCCAGGGAGCTTTTCGGAAATGCCGACCCGGTGGGCCGGACAATCAAGATCAACCTGCAGAACTTCAAGGTGATCGGCGTCCTGGCGCCCAAAGGGGGAGGGGGGTTCCACGACCCCGACGATACGGTCTTGATTCCCATCACGACCGCCATGTACCGGCTTCTTGGTAAGGATTACATCGATTCCATGTATGTGGAAGCAAAAAACTCCGATGTCATCGACGAGGCCGAGGAGGCTATCAAGCGTGAGATCATTAAGCGGCACCATTTGAGCAAAGACGAAGAGGACACATTCCAGATCCGCAATATGAGCGATATCCGCCAGACATTGGAGGCGACAACGAAAACCATGTCTATGCTTTTAGGCTCGATTGCCGCCATTTCGCTGTTGGTCGGCGGTATCGGCATCATGAACATCATGCTTGTGTCTGTGACGGAACGGACCCGTGAGATCGGGCTACGCAAGGCCATCGGCGCCAACAACAGGGATATCATGGTGCAGTTTTTGATCGAGGCGGTCCTGATGGCGATCATCGGCGGTGTTGCCGGCATTCTTTTGGGCAGCGGGATTGCCATGCTCATGGTTGTTTTTGCCGGCTGGGCCGTCCGGGTCTCCGTGTTCTCCATTGTTTTGGCGACGACGTTTTCCCTCGGCGTGGGCATCATCTTCGGCCTCTGGCCTGCGCAAAAAGCCTCGGAACTTGATCCTATCGAAGCGCTGCGATACGAGTAATCCTTCTTCGGCAGACTCAGGCTTCCGGATCCAATCGAAAAAACTTCAGACACGCCTTGGCTGAAACACGGCAGGGCTGGAAAGGTCCATTGCCATCAGGCTGTCGCATGGGTTCTGTGGGCGTTTGTTTTTTGTTTTTCGTTCATCGAGACCAGGATTTGCCTGATTTCTTTTTCGTCTTTCGCCTCGAGGAGTTTTTGTCTGAACTTCTCATTCTCTAGGGAACGGGACAGCAGTCCCAGGACTTGGAGGTAACCCCTGATTTCGAACTTAGGTATCTCCAACAGGAAGATCAGCCGGGCCGGTTTTTTGTCTATCGCCCCGAAATCGATGCCATTGCCGGAGCGGCCGAAAACGACGACGAATTTGTTGATGCTGTCCGTTCGGGCGTGCGGAAAGGCTGTTTCATGACCGACTCCCGTAGGCCGGCGTCTTTCACGCTCAAGGACGTCGGTTACAAATTTTTCAAAATTATTGATTTGTGGTGATTCTTTCAGGAGGGCCGCCAATTCACGCACAGCTGCTTCTTTCGTTGCGGCCGAAAGGGAGACTGAGACCATTTTGATATGGGAAAAATTCCAATTTTTCATACGGAGACCTGTGTTTTCCGCCCGGAATCCGTCTTTGGATTCGACTCGATACCTTTCGCAAAAGATGAAAGGAAACGGATTTTTAAAGGCGGTGGTTGAGTGGTTTTGTTTTGGATGCTATCAGCTGAAGAAAACCGGCGGGGCGTGAATACAGAAACTCTGCGGAAGAAATACGCAGTAGAATGGTCCTTTATTGCAGTTTTTGCAGGGAAAAGGAGCGATGGCGGAAACAGGGTCGGCTTGCACCTCTGTGTTCAATCCATCAAGAAATACCGGCAAGGGGGTTTTCCCTTCGGCGTCGCTTGTCTTCAAGACGGACCGGCTGGTTTCTTTCTCCGTTCCGTCAAGGATGCCTTGTGGCATGAGGAGGCTGGGCTGGAGGAGCGCCATTAATGCCAGAAACGATATCGCAAGACAGAAAAACTTTTTTTGTCTCATGAGGTATCCAAAAAAATGTCTTGCCTTCTGGCAAGACGTCGTTGTTGCCGCCGGATCACGCGAGTAGCTTGCCACAGAATCCCATATTTGTCAAGGTGCCCGACGGAAGAGTCCAGCGGCACGGCGGCTTCTCGGTCTTGTTTTTGGCCGCAGGAACAATACAAACAGCTTCCCTATTTTTGGTGTTCAGGATTTTTCTTGCCTCGCTTTTTTAGCCATGCCCGGCGCTTGGAGCAGATGCGGCATTTGCGAAAATGTCGTCTCTGAGGTATGATGAACAAAATAGCCTGTATCGGCCGTTTTAGTCCATGCATCGCGAAAGATAATATGAAGATTGCCGTTTTGGGTATTCGAGGGTTTCCGGATATCCGGGGAAAAATTGAATCTTATTGTGAGAATCTTTATCCGCGTTTGGCCGGCAAAGGATGTGAGGCCGTTGTTTTCACGCGCCAGCCTTACGTGATAGAGCCCCGGAAGGAATACAGGGGCGTTTCCTTGGTTCCTTTGGAATGTCCGAGAGATCCGTATGCTGAAGTCTTTATTCATACGCTGAAGGGCGTGCTGGCCGCTCGCAAGCTGAAGCCGGACCTCTTGCATTTTCATTCCATCGGGCCGTCGTTATGTCTGCCTTTGGCGCGCCTCTTCGGTATGAAGACCGTTATGACACATCACGGCCAGGATTACCAGAGCATGAAATGCGGAAGGTTCGCCAGGATGTTTTTGAAGACGGGGGAGTCCCTGGGGTGTAGATTTGCCGATGAGATCGTCGCTGTTTCAGAGGCGATCGCAGCTGATATCTTCAAGCATTACGGCAGGACGGCAACGGTCATTCCCTATGGCGTCGCGGTCCCGCAGGTTTTTCCCGGAGAAACGACACTGGCGCATTTCGCTGTGATGAAACGCAGGTACATTCTCTGCGCAGGCAGATTTGTTCCGGAGAATGGATTTCATCATGCAATCGAGGCCTTTGCGAGGTTCCAGTCTGCGAACGCCTCGTCTTTTTATCAGGAATGGAAACTTGTGATCGCCGGTTGGGCCGATCATGAGACGCCGTACAGTCAGACATTGATAAAGAAGGCCAGGGAGAACAAGAACGTCGTCCTCGCGGGGTATCTTTCGGGCGCGCGCCTATGGGAATTATATGCCCATGCCGGCCTTTTTCTTTTGCCGTCCTATTATGAAGGTCTGCCGCTGGCCTTACTTGAGGCTATGAGTTACGGCCTTTCATGCCTGGTTTCGGATATTCCGGCCAATAAAGAGTTTGGACTGTCTGAAGACCGCTTTTTTAAGCCGTGGGATGTGGAGACCCTTGTCGGAAAGATCAAGGAATTCGTTGATAGGCCTATGCCGCAGGAAGCAAGGGATGCACAGGCCAGGCAGGTGATGGAGCGTTATCATTGGGATAAGATCGTAGAGGAGACTTTTCGTGTTTACGAGAAGATCTTGCAAGCATGACGCATACCGCCCCCTTTCGGGGGTTGGGTTTTGCAAGGGGGTTTTTCTTGAGGCAGGGGTCTCTGGTTTTGTTCTTCGGCGACGCATCAGGGGATAATGCCTATTTTGTTTCCAAGAGGCGGCGCTGGGCGGCAGAAGGTATAAAATTTTACCTCGCATCCAGATACCCCGCCTTTAAAGGCGGGGATTAACGGTTTTCGAAGATACCGCCATGGGCATTCGGGCGGGATGCCCTGCCTGCTCGTCTGTCGGGCAGGCGGCCGCGGTGGAATCCCGGAAACAAAAGGGGGCACAGTTCGATCGCTTGTCTCGGCCAAAGGCCAGACAAGCAGGCGGACAGGCCGTGGGGTTCCACAAAAGGATTGAAGGATGAGAAGCCGGATCTCCGAAGAGACAGCCCTTGTTTATACCGTCATCAAATGGATTGTCCTTGCTGTTTCTGTCGGCATTATCGTTGGTGTGTCCACAGCCGTTTTCCTCCATCTGCTCCAGGCTTCCGTGGCATGGATGCAAGAACGGCCGTATTATTTTGTTCTCATGCCCCTGGCGTTTTTCCTGAGCGCCTTCATGATCAGAATGTTGGCTCCTGACGCCGAAGGGCATGGGACCGAGAAGGTCATTGAGGCCGTTCATAAACATGCCGGTAAAATCAAGGCGTCTGTCGTCCCTGTGAAACTGATCGCGACGATCATGACCATCGCTTCGGGTGGGTCGGCGGGCAAGGAGGGGCCGTGTGCACAGATCGGGGCGGGTCTGGCTGCGATCTTTGCGCGGTTGATCAGGTTGGATGATTATGACCGCAGGAAGCTCGTTATCTGCGGTATCAGCGCCGGTTTCGCCTCTGTTTTCGGGACACCTATTGCCGGCGCCATCTTTGGCGTGGAAGTCCTTTTTGTAGGGAGCATCCTTTATGACGTTATCCTGCCGTCTTTCGTCGCCGGGATCGTGAGTTTTAATGTTTCTTCTTCTTTCGGCGTCGAATATTTCCACGGGGTCTTGAATTTTATTCCTGTTTTTGACAAGTTTACTTTTTCCCAGGTGGTGGCTGCGGGCATCTTTTTCGGGTTGTGTTCTTTTTTCCTTGTCGAAGTCCTTAATTTCGGCCGTCGTCTGGCGCAGAGGATCGAGGGATGGCCGCCCCTCAAAGGGCTTTTGGGCGGCGCCTTCATGATTGTCCTTGCTTTGGTTTTTTCCAAAGACTATCTGGGGTTAGGACTGGATACGATACAGAGGTGTCTTTCGGGTCAGCATGCGCCGTGGTATGCTTTTGTCGTTAAGACGTTCGCGACGAGTATCACGTTGAATTTTGGAGGCAGCGGGGGAATTGTCACGCCCGTCTTTTTCATCGGGGCGACGGCAGGGTCTTGGTTCGCCCATGTTTTTAATCTGAATGTTCCGATGTTTGCGGCCATCGGTTTGGTGAGCGTCTTGGCCGGAGCAGCCAACACGCCCATCGCCGCCAGCATCATGGCGATGGAGTTATTCGATGCCAGGCTTGCACCTTTTGCCGCGGTCGCCTGCGTGATCAGTTTTTTCATTACAGGGCACAGGAGTGTTTATCCTTCGCAGATCCTAGGCATGAGGAAATCCAGGCATCTGGATGTCAAACTCGGCGAAGAAATAGAGGACGTCAAAACGGTGATCGGCCAGGAGGAGAGAGAGATCGTTAAGTTTTTGCGGCGCTATGCCGGTTTTTTCAAGAAAAAAGAAGGGGGCCCAGGGAAACAGTAGCGCGGTCTGTGGTTGGAGATGCCGGAGGGGCAGTTGGTTATTTACCGGCTGCCTTTTTTCTTTCCTTCTCTGTTACCCAAAATTCGAGTCTTTTGGCTAGGGCGAGGCGCGTCTGGGCGTCCAAAGCAGGCATCCCGCTCAAGAAGATCATGATAAAGGGGACGGATAACCATTCCAGGGCCTGACCCATTTTTGTCCCAAGAGTGTTTTTTGCCGGATTTTTTGGCAGTAGCAGTAAGCTGAGAATGATGCAGTTGAGCAGTCCGATGCTGGCGAGACTGAAGATCGTTGTCGTGATGCGCGGACCGGTATAGTAAAGCACCGTGTGGCTGAATTCCCGTCCTGCGAACAGGGTCGGGAGCCAGCCGATAAAGGTCAAAAGGAACGGCCAGGTGGCCCAGGAGATGTGGCCTTCGAAAAGCTTGAAGCTGTGCCGCAGTTTTTGCCGCAAGGGTATCGTCGGCGATGTCAGAAAGGCACGCATGAGGATCGGGAAGTTTTCAACGCCCCAAGCCCAGCGCCTTTTTTGTTTATAGACATTTACCAGCGTTTTTCTCCACGTCTTGGCCTGGGTGATGTCCATCGAGAGGGTTGTCGCCAGGGGGATGACGCGATAGCGGCCGTCATAATGGATATAGGATTTCCAGAAGATGGCGGAGTCGTCCGAGATCATATCCACAGGCCAGTATCCGACTTCGACGAGGGCTTGAAAACTCATGCTGTGGCTCGAAAAAGTGACGAGCTGTTCGGGGTTCGTCGCTTCGATCAGCTGGAAAAAGGAAGAACCGATGTCTAAGACCCGCGCGAAAGCCGGGGCCTCCCAGATGTTGTTATGGTAGACGGGGATAGGCTGGTAGCTGGCTTGAGTGCGGTTGGGGGTGACGATGTAGCTGTAGGTGAGGCAGTTGAAATAGTCCGGGTTGACTATCGTGTCGGCGTCAAAACAGGAGACGATGACGTTTTCAAAAGGGATGTTTTTCTTCGTGAAGAATTCCGCCGCGACCTTTGCGGCGAATGTTGCATTGGCCCCTTTGACGCGCGCCTCGCCTGCAATGCCGTCCGGATGGAGGGTGATGAGGAATTCCAGAAAGCGCCCGCGATATTCGGCGGCAAGCCTTTGGGCGGCGTCCCGGATTTCAGAAGAGGAGCGTTCCTCTACGGCCAGGACGACCAGGATCCGTCGCGAAGGGAATGTTCCTTCGTAGAGGCTTTTGATGCCGGGTTCCACAATGTCCCGCGATTCGCGGACAACAGGCATGATGACAAGCTGGTAAATGTCGTCGTAGGACGGCACGGTTTGGCCGCTGTCTTTGAGTTCTGTGAGTTCCCGCCGGTTGATGGCTTCCGAGATGATCTCAGGCAACTTGTTCCTGCTGGGCGCCGCCTGGGTCCGGCGCAGAGACCTGTCGATATCCCGCGTGCCGTCGATGCGTTTAAGCCAATCTGTCTTTCGTTCCCACGAGAGGCGCGTATAAGAAAGGGCCAGAAAAATATTCATGTAGAACAGCCTGAGGATCCAATAAAGATCGAAGGCGATGATCAGGGCTGCGGCAACAAGGGGTTCCCAGAGGGATAGCAGGATGAAACCCAGAAGGATGCCCCAGCTTGTGGCTCCGGGAAGGATTTCAAAGAAGCGTTGAAGGGCGAGTTGGCGGCGGTCCAGGTTGCAGCGGCTGTAGGGAAACATCATATTTCCTCTTGGTTTTCCGGGGGTTCCGCCTGCGGTAAAGCGGCGGGCGCATTGCCCGAGACGATGTCGAGCGCCTGAAGTCCTTCTTTTTTGACATCCAGGTAATAGAGGGTCCCTGTTTCTTCGGAATAAAAAATATTCGTGTTATTTTTGATCTGGACGAGGAATTCAATGCGCGGGGGGCCTTGCGGCATGAGCTCGGCAAGGAATATTCTATCGGCATCCCTGAAAAGGATGTGGGAGCCTCCATAGATCCAGAGGCACTGTTTGATATCTCTGCCTGTTTCAGAGATGTATTGCACGACAGAACCGTTTGAAAAGGGATCGTTGTCCGGGTTGTCGTTCAGGAATTCTACGGTGCCGATTTTATTCTTTGTCCAGAAAAGAAGGCGGTCTCTCCGGTCGTCAAATGAGATGCCTCGGCATCCGCGGTCGCATATCTCATGGGGCAAATGGTTCGTCATAAGCTGCCCTTCGTTTCCCAGAAAGACAAACGTCCCCGGCATGAGAGGGCGGATTTCATAGACGCCCTTGGGATCAAAGATGGATGCGCTCAGGGGTGCATCTGAAAGGAGGATTTCCGTGGCGGTCTTGTCCTGGTTCATGCGCAAAAGGACCCCTTCTTGTGAGAGGATATAGAGTTTTCTGTCTTTGACCCCGAACCCGCGTATGTTTTCCACATATTCTGGATAAAGCGCTCCTGTTTGGGGTTTGATCATATCGATTTGGCCTTTGTAGAGGGAATAGATCGTTGATGTGTCGTTGGGATCCAAAAAGAACCTTTCGGGGGGCCGGATGACGATCGCAGAAATGTCCACAAGAGAGTCTTTGTCCGGCAGGAGCAGGAGATATTTTATTTCTTTTTGGAGGATGAGGGTCAAGACAGCCAGAGGGTTGTTTTGGATCGTCGCCAGATCCTGGATCCTGGCGTCGGCATAGAGAAAGATCTTGCTGGCAAGGGGTTCCGTGTTTATCTCGCTGCCGTCGAAGAGATAGTCGTCTTTGAATGTATGGCCTTTGACGAGGATGCAGCTTGGCGTGCCTTCCAGCGGTATGATGTTGACGAAGACCTGCGTGCTGGCCGTCCGCGGTGTCAGGACCTTCGGCAGAAGGAGGACTTTATCGAAAAGAACCGCCTTGCCGGCGCTTACATAGAAACTTTGAGACCATGGTCTGTATTGGTTCAGGAAGACGCGCAGATTGTATCGGCCGGGCAACAGTTCCGAAAGGATGGCCGGGGAACGCTGGATATAGCGGCTGGGTCCTAGATAGATGGAGGCGCCGGAGGGATAGGTGCTGATGGAGACGAGTCCCGTTTGGACAAGTTTCTGTTCATGCGGCCGGATGATGAAACCAAAGGCATAAAAGAGGACAAGAGGGCATAGGATGAGGTAGAGGATAAGAAAAAAATAAAAAAATGCCCTGCGGATTCCTGGCAGCGTCAACTTTCCGGCTATTTTTTCCAATAAGCTCTTTTGCATCGTTTTTCATCCAGGGCGGACTGATGATATTTTACATTTAAGCCGGATAAGGAAGCAAGGATTATTGTCGGATGCCGGAGAGCGCTGTCATTCTCTTTTTCTTCGGTATCTCCCCGGGGTTTTAACGGACCCATGGGGTATCCTGCGAAGTTTTACGGGGCGGGGCATAGGGAAATTTCGCCGTCGTTTCCGTTTGACTCTGCGCGGCCTAAAGCTCCGCCCTTTAGGGCGCAGAGTGTTGCGGCCGTTTAGAGTAACCCGAAACAAGCCCCGGCCTTTAGGTCGGGGAATGTAGGGTTGACTTTTTTTAGAGGTTGACGTAAACTGGGGCCGGATGGTAAAAAGAGAGACGCTTTTGACTGTCTTCGGCACGATTTATTATTTAAGGTAAGGCAACTCTTCGCAGTCAGGGGGGTTGCCTTTTTTATCTAACGGGTCGGGGGAGGGGGCGGTTATGAGCAAAATTGTGTTTGTTACCCTGATTTTTGCCGCGGCCATGACATGCGTAACGCTGGGATGCGTCAAGAAGGCCGCCTCAAGTGCCAAGGCGATCGAAAAGTCGGAAACGATGTCGACGACGGACCAGAAGGCCGTTTATCTCGTCGGCCAGGCGAAGGCGTTCCTGGATTCCAAGGACTACAGGGAGGCGATCAAGATGTCTCAGTACATTCTTGCCGGTGTCGACAGAGATTCCAAAGAAGCCCGGGCGATCCTGGAAAAAGCCAAACATGGACTTTCCGAAGAGGCCGATGACATGATGGAAGACGTGAAAAGATCCAGGAAGGCCGCAGTCAAATGAGGTCCGGCACCTGCTTTTAGGACGGGTTTTTATGAATTTTCCTGTTGAGAGGGCCTTGCGGACCGTCTTGGAAAAATAGAAAAAATTTCTTGACACATATATCTATTTATCGTAATATTTGGATAAAACGATAAAGGAGATCCACGATGAACGAACAGTCTGCCAGTGAATTGTTGAAAGCGATGGGGCATCCGGTGCGGCTGCGGATCCTCAAAGGGCTTATCCGCCACGGCTGCAACGTCGGCAGGATCGTCGCGGCGCTCGGCTTGCCGCAGTCCACCGTTTCCCAGCACCTGTCGATCCTGCGCAAGTGCGGCGTCATCGCGCCTCAAAAGAAGGGCGTCAAGACCTGCTACGAGGTCGTGGATGCGCGCGCGCGAAAGATCGTGGACGCGCTTGCCTGATAGCGCCACAAAGGAGTTTTCCCATGATAGACAGAATCGTCGATTTTGCCTTTAAAAGGCCGAAAGCGATTTTTGCGATCGCCGGCCTCCTGACGTTTGTGGCTTTGCTGCAGTTTTTGCGCATCAAGATCGATACGGACCCGGAAAATATGCTGCCGGCCGATGAATTCGTCCGGCGTTTTCATCAGGAGGTCAAAAAGGAATTCACCCTCTATGATTATATCGTTGTCGGTGTTGTCGACGAAAGCTCGCCGGCGGGTGTTTTCAATCCCCGGACCCTGGAAGATGTCTATCAGCTGACGCAGGCCATCGGCAAAATCGACGGTGTCGTCGCCTACGATATGATGAGTCTCTCCACCAAAGACGATGTCCAGTCGGACGGCGCAGGCACGGTGCGTTTTCAATGGCTGATGCATGCCCCGCCTTATACGGAGCAGGATGCGCTCTGGATCCGTTCGCGCGCCCTGGCCAATCCCATGTTTTACAATACGCTTGTTTCCGCCGATGGTAAGGCATTGGCGATCTACGTCCCCATCAAAGAAAAAAAGATAAGCTATGCGGTCGCCAAAAAAATCGGCGAGCTGACGAAGGTTTATCGAGGGGGAGAGCGGTATTTTCTGACGGGCCTGCCTTTGGCCGAAGACGCTTTCGGCCATGAGATGTTCGTCCAGATGGCCCTTTCCGCTCCTGCGGCCATGCTTGTCATTTTTCTCCTCATGTGGGTTTTCTTCAGGAACGTGCGTCTTGTGGTCCTGCCCCTGGCCATGGCTATGGACGTCGTCATCTTGACGATGGGGGCGATGGTCGGCCTTGGGTTCCCGATCCATATCATGAGCTCCATGATCCCCATCTTTCTTTTGCCGATTTGCGTCCTGGATTCAATCCACCTTTTGAGCGATTATTATGAGGAATACCGCCGCTTTCCGAATAAAGAGGAGGCGATCCGGCATGTCCTGCGCAAGCTCTTCATGCCGAACCTATTCACTTCTTTGACGACCGTCGCCGGATTTTTTTCCCTTTCCTTTGCGCCGATCCCGCCGGTCCAGGTGTTCGGCATCTTTGTCGCGATCGGCGTTGCCGTGGCGTGGCTGACGACAGTGCTTTTCATCCCCGCCTATGTGGCGCTTCTGGACGCTTCGCGCCTGGCAACGTTCGGCGTCAGGCATGAAGAGAACCCGACCGGATCCGAACACGTCATCCTGGAATTCGCCCGTCGTCTTGCGGTTGATCGCTGGAAGCTCGTGCTGGCGGCGACCGCCTTGGCGGTGGCCGCTTCCATTTTCGGGCTTACGCGCATCAAGGTCAACGATAATCCGACAAAATGGTTTTCCAAAAAGCATCCTATCCGCGTCGCAGACATTGTGCTCAACAGGCATTTCGGTGGAACGTACAGCGCGTATCTCGTGATGGAACCGAGAGACAGAAAAGAAGAAGTTTTTCTTGATCCGGCGATGCTTGAATATATCCGCGGCCTCCAAAAATATCTGCTGGAACAGGGGGCGGTGGGAAAGTCGACATCGCTTGCGGACGTCGTCTCCAAGGTCTACGACGAGCTTTTGGGCGGCGACAAGAAAAACGGGATGATCCCGCCGACAAAAGAGGCTGTGGCGCAATGCCTCCTTTTGTTCGAGAATTCGCACAAACCCGACGATCTCTGGCACTTCGTGACGCCGGACTACAACAAGCTCAATTTATGGATGCAGTTGACTTCGGGGGACAACCGGGATATGGCCCGGGTGATCGGACAGGTTGAGACCTATTTCAAGGAATATCCGGCGCCGCAGCCTCTGATCTATCACTGGTCGGGTCTGACCTACATCAATATGGTCTGGCAGGACAAGATGGTGATCGGGATGTTCGTGAATTTCCTTGGGAGTTTCCTGATCGTCCTGTTCATGATGGTCGTCCTGTTCCGGTCGCCCATGGTGGGATTATTGTCCATGATCCCCATGACGGTGACCATCGTGTTCATTTACAGCACCCTCGGATTTTTCGGCAAGGAATACGATATGCCCGTGGCGGTGCTTTCGGCATTGACCCTGGGGCTTTCCATCGACTACGCGATCCATTTTATCGAGAGGTCGCGCCAGATCTATAAGGTGAAGATGAACTGGCCCGATACGGCCAGGGAAATGTTCGGCGCGCCGGCGCGCGCGCTTGTGCGTAACGCCCTTGTTATCTCCATCGCTTTCCTGCCCCTGTTTTTGTCGAGGCTTGTGCCTTACAATACGGTCGGGTTTTTTATGCTGATGATCATGCTTGTGTCGAGCGTCGGGACCCTTTTGATCCTGCCGGCCATCATTTCGGCGGCGCCTCGGGTCGTTTTCGGCCATCTGGAGCCCGAGAAGAAGGTCAGCAGATGCGCTTGCGGCGAATGCATGCTTTTGGCTGTCATGTTGGCGGCGTCTGTCCTGTACGTTCTTTTGGGTTATTCCCTCACGAGATGGAATGTGGCGACGGTGATCGCAGTCATTGTTGTTGTGGTATTGGCCGGTATTTGTTTTATTGTCGGCCGCCTTCGCAACAATAGGATGGTTTGAACGTTTGTTAACCTTGCGTTTTTACCCCGCACCCGGAATGCCCTATCTGTAAAGGTGGGGATTGGCGGTGCTTGAAGACACCGCCATGGACATTCGGGCGGGATTTCCTGCCTGCCCGCCTGTTGGGCAGGCGACCACCGCGGAATCCCGAAATAAAAGGGGCCGCGGCTCGTCCGCCTCCTTGTCTGGTCTTTGGCCGAGACAAGCAGGCGGGCAGGCCGTTGGGCCCCACGGAGGATGACCATGAAAAGGATACTTTTTGCCGTGTTTGGTTTGGGGCTTCTGCTGGTGGCGGCCGTTGGCGCCGAGGCTGGTGATTCGTCGGCAGACGAAATCGTCAAAAAGGCCAACCATATTGCTTATTACGAGGGTCAGGACGGCCGCGCCAGGGTCGAGATGACCGTGACGGACGCCCAGGGGCGCACCCGTCAGCGTGTGATGACTATCCTGCGGATGAACGTGGGAGACGACGCCGAACAGAAATATTACGTCTATTTTCACAGGCCCACAGATGTCAAGGGAATGGCATATATCGTCTGGAAGCATTTGGACAGAGACGATGACAGATGGCTGTACCTGCCGGCCTTGGACCTTGTGCGCAGGATCGCGGCTTCGGATAAACGCTCCAGTTTTGCCGGCACCAATTTCCTGTATGAGGACATTTCAGGCAGGAGTCTCTCTTTGGACACGCATGAGCTCATGGGCGGCGACGACAAGACATATCAGATCAAAAACACGCCCAAAGACGGCAATGCCGTTGAGTTCTCTTATTATGTGACATGGATCAATAAGGACAATTTTGTCCCGCTTAAAGCCGAATATTATGACAAGGAAGGTAAATTATACCGTCGCCTGGAGGCCTTGGAGACCAAGGACGTTGGAGGTTACTTGACCATCACAAAAATGAAAGCCGAAGATCTCAACGCAGGCAGTTCGACCGTTGCCTTGTTCAGCAGGATCGAATACAATATCAAACTGGGAGAAGATATCTTCACGGAGCGCTACCTGCGTAAGCCTCCTCTCCAATGGATCCAGGAATGATGCGATATCGTTATTCGTTTATCCGCCTTCGCGCAGAAAACCCCGTGTGTGAACGGGGGGATGCCCGCTGCGATAAAATCGCAGCGGGGTCTCGACACGATTTGTGGCGGAAATGCGTGAATTCTGCGCTACGGCCCGCCCGCCACCCTGTGGCGGGCGAGGTCTCGCCGAAGGCCGGACGAGATGCCGCTAATGTCTATGAAGGCGGACCTCGCCGTCGTTTCGCGGCGGCGGGTCTTCAAGGAACCACGGTCCGCCCGCTGAGAGCGGGCAGGCCGTGGGGCTCCATTGTATGCGCCGTCCTGGTTTCTTTCGGCGTCTTGGCACCCGATCTCTATGCCGAGCCTTTGCGTTGGCATGGGTTTTTCGAGTATGCCTTCGGCGGGCGGTGGATGGAGGACCAGACCAAGCATGATAACTACAATATGCTTGAACAACGGCTGCAGCTTAAAACCGATCATTTTTTTGCGGGGGAAGATCTTCTGGGCCGATGGAAGAGCCAGTTCGTTTTCAAGGGCGACTTCCTGGTGGATGAATATTTCGGCGGCAAGACGGATTTCGATCTGCGCGAATGCAATATGGCCATGAGCCCGACGCATTTCCTGGATGTCAGGGTCGGGCGGCAGGTGTTGACATGGGGGACGGGGGACTACCTTTTTATCAACGATGTGTTTCCCAAGGACTACGAGTCTTTTTATATCGGTCGCGATGACGAGTATTTGAAAAAACCGTCGGATGCAGCGCGTTTTTCTTTCTATTCGGACATGGCGAACACCGATTTTATCGTCATTCCGCGCTTTGAACCGAATACCCTTCCCGACGGCCAACGCCTTTCGTTTTTCGATTCTTTCCAGGGAGGGATCGCCGGCACCAACTCCGACCGTTACCTGGTGGAGCCGGGGTGGCAGGCGAAGAATTTTGAGTATGCGATGAGGGTTTTTAGGAATTTCGGTTCGGCCGAAGGCGCCTTGTACGTCTTCCGGGGTTTTGATCCGTCGCCGCGCAGCTATTTGAATGAGGCCGACAGAGAGCTTTTTTATGAGCGCCAGGACGTTTTTGGCGCCAGCCTGCGGGGGCCTTTTGCCGGCGGGATCGGCAATATCGAAGCAGGATACGTGCATTCTCCCCAAGACGATCACGGCGGCAACCGTCTGATCGAGAATTCCATGTTCAAGGCCATGGCAGGATACGAGAAAGACCTGGGGCACGACTTGAAGGTCGGTTTCCAGTATTATTACGAAGAGAAGCTGGATTACTCGAAGTATGCGGCGGCCCTCCTGCCGCTGGATTATTTCTGGGACCAGTATTATCACCTGTTGACCAACAGGATCACCAAGCTTTTCAAGAATCAGACGGTGGCCGTGTCTCTCTTTACATTTTTTTCTCCATCGGACCTGGATGGTTATTTCCGCGGTTCCGTGTCTTACGATCTGACAGATCAGTGGAAGGTGGTTTGGGGGGTCAATATTCCCTGGGGCGGCGACACTCATACGGCATTTGCCCAGATGCGCAGGGACAAGAATGTTTACATCCGGGTGAGGTATAGTTTTTGAAGGGCGGGTATTTTATTATTCTTCGCCGAATACCCCGTGGCTTGCCGCAGGAATGAAGGCGAAAGAAGAACTCCTGCGAAGCTCAAACGCGAAAGCGCTTTGAGCGAAGCAGAGTCGTTCGGCTATTCGGCTTTAAAGGAATTTCGCTCTCAAGATGCCGGATCTTGCTACAGGGAGTTAACCCCATAAGGGGTAGGCCTCCGCATGCCGCATAGCGGAGGGCCTAATCCAGAAAGGGTAGGCCTCCGCATTCCACATAGCGGAGGGCCTAATTTTGTAAGGAAATTAGCATAGGCAAAATTATTAAGGAGGAGGTCATGATGAGGTCGAAGATATTGATGTGGTTGGTGGTCGTTACAGGGTTGGCGTGTTTCGCTGGCAGTTTGATTGCGGCTTCAGATTGGCCGGACTTGGCGCCGGAACCGGAATTGCTGTCGCCGACAGGGGAAGTGGTCAATCTGGCCGACAAAAAGACCCTGGAATTCAAGTGGAGTCCGTTCATCGGCCGGATGTGGGAAAGGCAGTATTACGATTTCAGGCTCTATAAAGGGCGCCAGACGACAGAGGCCAATCAGCTGATCGTCAAGCAGATACCTAAAGATCAGTATTCGTTTACGGTCGATGCCGGCATCTTTCAGGACGGCGAGGTCTATACGTGGGGTCTCAGGCAAGTTTATATGGACAGAAAGAGCGAACAGGCGTATTCTTCTTTTAAGGTTGAAAAGAATGCCGGGAGCGCTTGCCCCACAGGGGATGCGAAGGCAGGAGAGTGAAGTTTGCGTGACGAAAACAAAGGAGGTTCGTGTGGTTGAAAGAGGAGAATTCCGAGGTAAGCCTGTTCTTATCCTGAAAAGGAGCGAAGATGAAAGATATCCGTTTTCTTTCGGGTTGAGCAAGGCTAAGTTGATCCTTGAGCACATTGAAGATATCAAAAAGTTCGTTGAAGACAACAACAAGCCCAGCGCATAGCCGTTTATGGATGGATTCATGCAGGTAGCTTTCGATGAGGCGATGCAAGGTCTCAAGGAAGGCGGCATCCCGATAGGTTCTGTCCTTGTGAAGGCGGGCGAGGTGATCGGCCGGGGACATAACCGCAGGGTCCAGCAGGGCAGCCCGATTTTTCATGCCGAGATCGATTGTCTCCAACGGGCCGGCAGGGTCGGGTCCTATGAAGGCACCGTCCTATATTCGACCTTGATGCCATGTTACTTGTGCGCCGGGGCTGTCGTGCAGTTCGGCATCAAGAAGGTCGTCGTCGGCGAATCCCGCAACTTTGCCGGGGCGAGGGACTTTATGCAGCAGCACGGCGTCAGCGTGACGGACCTTGACCTGAAAGAGTGCCGGGAGCTGATGGAGAATTTTATCCGCAAACACCCGGATCTCTGGAATGAGGATATCGGGAAGTAGATTTTTGCCCTGCATCCAGTTCCGAACCAGCAGCGGCTCAGGATTGGGGGGGTAGGCAGTGGTAATCTCGCCGGAGGCGGAAAAAAATAAGGAAGTTAACGTTACTCCTCGCGTAAGCATCTTGATAATTTATGTCTGCGACCAGTCCTCACAGAGTTCGGACGGGTTCCGCAGAAAGCGGAACACTGGCCCTTCAGATGGGGCCAGGTGCAGCCATAAATTCTCAAGATACGCCGCCGCAGAAAGCGGCGCACCGGTCCATCCGATGGGGCCGGGTGGAGGAGTTAACCCCACAAGGGGGTAGACCTTCGCCATACCAAATAAGCGAAGGGTCTAATTCCGCCAGAGGCGGAAGGTTAAAGGAAATAAACGTTACTCCCCGTGTAAGCATCTTGACAATTTATGTCTGCACCCAGCCTCGTCAGAGTCTCGGCGGGCAGCCATAAATTCTCAAGATACACGTGGAGTTAACCCAGAAAGGGTAGACCTCCGCATTCCACATAGCGGAGGGTCTAATCTCGCCAGAGGCGAGATTAAGGAGCTTTCTATGGCTATCAAAGACCTGTTTCAAAGCGCAGACTGGAAGAAAGAAAAGCACGTTCCCGTGATCGAAGCCCCTGCTCAGGCGAAAAAGGGCGAGAACGTCCGCGTGATAGTGAGCGTCGGCAGAGAGATTCCGCACCCCAACAAGACGGAGCACCATATCTGCTGGATCGGCGTCTATTTCCATCCTTCGGGAGAGAAATTCCCGTACCAGCTGGGGCATCTTGAGTTTACGGCGCACGGCGCTTCGATCGAAGGGCCGGACAAGAGTACTGTTTATTCGCATCCGGAAGGGGTCATCGTGTTCAAGACGGACAAGCCCGGTAAGATCCTGGCTGCATCTTACTGTAATATCCACGGCTTGTGGGAGGATTCCAGGGATTTGAATGTTATTTAGTTGATTTTTTGTACCGAACGAAACAGAGGCCGCCAGTCCAATGGCGGCCTTTTGTTATTGGAGAGGGTCAGCGGGAGCCGTATTTGATGGCCATGATGCCGGCGATGACGAGGAGGATGAAGATAATAGAGAAGATATTGAAATATTTTTCGATGGAATCGGCTATTTTTCTGCCGAAGATGCGCAAGGCGGCGGCGACCAAGAAGAACCTGCCGGCCCTGCCGACGATGGAGGCGCAGATAAGCGTCAACAGGGGGATGCAAAAGAGGCCTGCGGAGATTGTGAAGGCCTTGTAGGGAATAGGCGTGAATGCGGCGGCAAAGATGGCCAGGAAGGCATTCTTGCTGAACTGGACGCCGATGAAATCAACGGCGGCCTCCAGGTGGTAGGTGGCCACGATCCATTTGCCCACGGTTTCATAGAGCCCCCAGCCGATAAAATATCCCAGCAACGCGCCGCACACGGACCCTACGGTGCATATTGCAGCGTCCCGCAGCCACTTTTGGCGGTCGGCCACGACCATGGCGATCAACAGGACGTCCGGCGGAACGGGAAAAAAGGAGCTTTCCATAAAAGCGATGCCGAAAAGAGCGGCTGGCGCCCTGGGGGTGCGGGCCCAGTGCACGGTCCAGTCATAGGATTTGCGGATCCATGCCAAGGGGTTCAAGGCCGATACGAGGGCGGCGCGGGTATGCTGGGTCATGAAGCGGCTTTCGGGAAGTTTTCGACGACCTGCGCGTATTTTTCGTGGATCATGTTGCGGTCGAATTCCTTGAAGTCTTCAAGCATTTTGTTTTTTTCCGCATCGGAGAAGTAATCCATAACGGGAAGAAAGAACCGCTTGTCTTCTTTTTGAATGTGGGGCGGATAAAACGCCGTCAACGTCCGGATATTATCGGTGACGTCTTTGAGGGCGCCCGGTTGTTTTGAAAATCTTTGGGCCGCTTCCTGGAGGTCTTTGACTTTTTGGCGCGCGAAGATATGTTCCCGGATGAGCTCGTCTAAGATCGTCTTGTGCTCTGCGTTCAGCTTTTTTTCGGCCAGGGCCTTGAAAAGGATGTTTTCTTCTTTGCCGTGATGGGTCCTGTCCGCGTAAGTCCTGAAAAAATCAACGGCCTTTTCGATAAAAGACGGATTAAACGTCTTCTTGGCTTCGATCTCGGCAAGGCCTGATTTCAGGATGGCGATCATTTTTTCGATCAGCCTGTGTTCTATCATCAATGGACCGGCGGGCAGCATAAATTATTTCCTTTCTTTCTCTGGTGTTATATTAGCCATGGGCGGGGGGATTGTCAATATAAAGGTGGGTGGTATAATAGACGGTCACAAGACGAAATGTTTAATCCCTACGCCAGAATTCCACGGGCCTGCCCTTGGTCTCAGGCCAGGGCGAGCCCATGGGGGCTCCAGTTTCTGAATCCTAATGACGAATAAAATTTCAATATTCAATGACCAAAGATTTTTTGCGATATTGGAAAATTAGACATCCGGCATTAGGAGTTTGACATTAATTCAAGGAGGTTCCATGTTTAGCTTAAGAATGAGAATGTATCTTTTGCTTGCCGTCCTTTTCGGCGTCGTCTATATGATCGTGACCGTCATCGGCACGAGCATGGGGATGGATAATTTTTATTTCTATGCGGCGATCGCCTTCGTGCTGATGGCGATCCAGTATATGGTGGGGCCGAAGCTGGTCGAGTGGTCCATGCATATCGAGTATGTGGACCGCGTCCGTTATCCGGAGCTGCATGAGATGGTCGAAGAGTTGGCGCGCCGGGCAGGCATCCCCAAGCCCAAGATCGGCATCGCGCACGTGGGGCTGCCGAATGCCTTTGCTTTTGGCCGGTGGATGTCCGACAGCCGCGTCTGCGTCACGGACGGCATTTTGAGATTGTTGAATAAAGAGGAATTGCGCGCCGTTCTCGGACATGAGTTGAGCCATGTCAGGAACCGCGATGTCCTGACCATTACGGTCTTGTCCGTGATCCCCATGGTCCTATATCGTATTGCATGGTATTTTCTTTTCTGGGGCGGCGGCGGCCGCCGGCGGGATAATTCAGGCGCCAATACGGCCCTCATTGGCCTGGCGGCCCTCTTGTTTTATTTTGTGACGAACCTCCTGGTTCTTTACGCCTCGCGTATCCGGGAGTATTTTGCAGACAAAGGATCTGTGTCTCTCGGGAATCCTCCTGAAAGGCTTGCCAGCGCCCTCTATAAGCTGGTGTATGGTTCCGCCCGCATGGATAAGGAGGCGGTGAGGGACGTCGAGGGTTTGAAAGCTTTTTTCCTGAATGATCCTTCCTGCGCCTCCAGGGAAATCAGCGAGCTCCGTCAAATCGACATGGACCATTCGGGTACGATCGATGCGGACGAGTTGGACGCCATACGCAGAAAAACAGTCCGCCTGACGACAGGCGATAAGCTCATGGAGTTCATGAGCACTCATCCCAATATGCTTAAACGGATCAAGGCGTTGTCCGGCTATAGGAACATGTAGGCTCGCTCATATGATTTTTATCAATAATCTCTCCAAAACTTACGGTAAGAAGACCCTTTTCGAAGGCATCTCGCTTAATATCAACCGCGGCGAGAAGATCGGCATGGTCGGTCCCAACGGCGCCGGCAAGAGTACTTTTTTTCATCTGCTCCTGGCGGATGCGGAGCCCTCGGCAGGGACGATCCAGGTTCAGAAGGGCGTCCGCATGGGCTACCTGCCGCAGGAGTCGAGCTTTCCTTCAGAGCATACGGTCCTAAATGAACTGACGCGCGGCGACGAGGGGATCCTGGAGCTGTTGAAGGAGAAGGGGGATCTGGAACGCGTCAACCAGGCCGCTTCTTTCCGATACGGTGAGATCCTCCATGAGCTCGACGTTCTCGGATATTTTGAATTGGAGCACAAGGCTGAAAAAGTGCTCATGGGGCTTGGATTTAAAGAAAGGGATTTCAACCGGCCCATCACGCAGATGAGCGGCGGCTGGCAGATGCGCGTGCTTTTGGCCAAGCTTCTCGTCTTGCCTTACGATATCCTGCTTTTGGATGAGCCGACCAATTATCTGGATTTGAATGCAGCCCTGTGGTTGAAGAGTTATCTGGCCGGCTACAACGGGACGTTTTTGATGATTTCCCACGACAAGTCGTTTCTGAAGGAAGTGACGAATTATACGCTCGTGCTTGAGCACGGCCAAATCACAAAAGTCACCGGCAGTTACGAGCACTACGAACAATTGCGCGAAGAGCAGCGCCTGACCATGGCGAGGCGTTTTGAGCAGCAGGAGAAGAAGCGTAAACAGCTCGACAAGTTCATTACGCGTTTCCATGCTCAGCCCAACAAAGCCGCGGCTGTGCGCAATAAACGCAAGGCCATCGAGAGGATGGAGGAGATCGTCCTGCCGCCGGATGTGCACGAGAGTATCCGCACCTTCCATTTCCCGCGCACTCGGCCGAGCGGCCACCGCGTGCTCAAGCTGGAAAATATCGCCAAATCCTACGGGGATATCCGCGTATATCAGGATTTCGATTTTGAGATCGAGTGCGGGGAGAAGGCCGTCCTCGCCGGGGAGAACGGCGCCGGGAAATCGACTCTTTTGAAGATCTTGGCCGGGGTCGTCCCCTTTGATGCTGGAAACCGCCAGGTCGGCCATAACGTCGATATAGGCTATTTTTCGCAGACGCGGCTGGATACCCTTAACCCTGAGAATACCGTGCTTGAAGAGGCTTATAATGCAGCGCCGGGCACTTTATCCCAGGAGGCCCTCCGTACGATCCTGGGGGCATTCCTTTTTTCAGGCGAGGACGTCGATAAAAAGGTGAGTGTTTTGTCAGGAGGAGAAAAGAGCCGTTTGAACCTGGCAAAATTTCTCATTCATCCGCCCAACTGTCTTTTTCTGGACGAACCGACGACGCATCTGGATGTGGATGCCGTGGATGCGCTCATCCGGGCGCTTGAGCATTATGAGGGGACGTTGGTATTCATCAGCCACGACATCCATTTTGTCAGATCGGTGGCCAACGTCGTTTATGAGGTCAAAGACGGCGGTGTTCGCAAGTTTTTCGGTAATTTTGACTATTATCTGGAAAAACGCGAGCAGGGCGTGACGGAGTTTAAGCCGAAAAAACCTAGGCCTGGAGGGGAGAAAACACATCTGCAGATGGAGCGCGACAGGGTCCGGCAGGAGGAGAAGCAGAAGAAGGAAGAAGAGCACAGGCGCAAAACGCATAACACAGCCTTAGGCAACGAGATACAGAAGCTAAAAAAAGAGAAGCAGGAGTTTGAGCTGGAGAGCTATGCCAAGGCGCGCGCCCTGTCCGACCCGCGGACATACGCCAATCAGGCTAAGGCCAGAGACTATGGCCAGCGGCTTAAAGAGATTGAATCGCGATGCCGCTCCATCGATGCCGAGATCGCAGAGCTTGAAAAGAAGTTCGAGTGAACTCCGCCAGAGAGCCGTGTATTCTAACGGATGAAAATTTTTAGATTATTTATTGTTCGACCTCTTGACATTCCTTTTTTGTATGCTATAGTTATGTCGTAAGGCACAGTGTGTGTGTCAAGTTGCAAAGAGGCATTCTCCGTCGGAGAATGCCTCTTTTTGTTTCACCGAAGGTGAAACACCCGCCGATGCTTTGTGGCGTCCTCCACTGAAGCTTCGGCGGACGGCCGCCGAAGCAGTGGTGGCGGCCGGGTGGATCAGCGCCAAAGATGAGATATCTGTGTGGTATGGCTGCGAAAACGAAATACCGCAGCGACGTGGGGCCGGTGAAGGCCTAAAAGATAACGGCAGTTGTTGCCGATAAGTGGATATTGACGTCCAAAGAGACTAAAGAAGTCTTTTTGGACGTTTTTGTTTTTTCCGGACTCGTCCGGAGAGAACAACCCGCCAGCGATTTGTGGCGTCCTCCACTGAAGCTTCGGCGGACGGCCGCCGAAGCAGTGGTGGCGGCCGGGTGGATCATTTGGGCACATGGCCGTGCTCTTGACTCTGCGCGGCCTAAAGCTCCGCCCTTTAGGGCACAGAGTGTTGCGGCCGCTTAGAGTAATCTGAAACAAGCCTCAGCCTGCCCCTGGCTGGAGGCCGAAGGCAAGGCCTGGGAATAGGGGTTGACTAAGATTGAAAATACAAACCATATGCTAAAAAAGGACACTTATATGAGTCGGCGCATGAATAAATTGTTCGGGTTTGTTCTATGTTGTTTGTTCGCGATGGGTTGTGTGGGTAGTGTATCCGCAGAGGAGGGGGAGGGATTATTTTCCAAACTCGGCATCACGGCTTCAGGCGCCGTTGATTTTTATTCGAAGTATGTCTGGAGGGGTTTTACGCTCGACCGCGATCCTGTTGTCCAACCTTCTTTTAACGTGGGCTATAAGGGCTTGACCTTCAGCTTCTGGTCGAACTGGGATGCGGATAACGAAGACGGGCTGAATTCCGACGAGATGGATTTCATCGTGGATTACACCAAGAGTTTCGACAAGTTCAGCGTGTCCGTAGGACACACCTATTATGACTTCCCTGGTACGAACGGCTACAGCCGGGAATTCTATGTCGGCGTAGGAACGCCGATGATCCCGTTTACGCAGATACCGGTTGGCGCAAGTCTCAAGTTTTACAGGGATTACGGCTCTACGGAAAACGGCGGCGGCGAAGGGAATTATCTTGAGCTTGCATTGGCCTATAGTGCGATCGTCATGAAGGATCCAGGGATATCCCTTGATCTGGGCGTAACCACAGGGTATAACCACCACCTTTTTATCAATGGAGACGGCGGCCAGACGACTATGAGCGCTGGGTTCACGGTCCCTTTGACGAAATCGCTGTCATTTAAGCCGAAGGCGAACTATACGATCCCTTTTGCCGATCTCTCGGCCTCTGGTGACGGCAGCCAGAAATCGCGTTTCTGGGGAGGGTTTAGTTTGGCGTATACGTTCTAACAGGGCCGTGTTTTAACGATGGATTTCCGAGGAAAGGTCAGGGAAGGAAAGGTGGCTTTTATGAGAACATTATGGAAAAGAGTCCGAAGCGGTATCGTGCTGGCGGCGGTCCTGCTGGGATTTGCGCCTGTCGTCTGGGCGGCGGATCCGAGCGGGGCTGCGACGCTTGCCGCCACGCCGACGGCCCCGGTCGATTATGTCTGGGTGTTGTTGTGCGGTTTTCTTGTGTTTTTTATGCAAGCCGGTTTCGCGATGGTGGAGACGGGGTTTTGCCGGGCCAAGAATGCGACGAACCTGATGGCCAAGAATACCATTGATTTTGTCGTCGCGTCCCTGTGTTTTATGGCTTTTGGTTTTGCCTTGATGATGGGGCAGGATTATAAAGGGCTTTTTGGGACGACCGGCTGGTTCTTGCACGGCGATAGTTACGACGTCGGAAGATATCTCCTGTTTTTTTGGCAGCTTGTCTTTGCAGGAACAGCCGCTACGATCGTCTCGGGAGCCGTCGCCGAACGCCTGAAATTCAGCGCGTATTTTTTATACAGCCTCGTTGTCAGCGCGTTGATCTATCCTCTTTATGGCCATTGGGTTTGGGGCGGGGGATGGTTGGCAAAGCTTCCGTTTGGCGCCGGCCATGTTGATTTTGCCGGTTCGGGAGTCGTTCATACTATCGGCGGTTTTGTGGGTTTAGCCGGCGCTATCCTTCTTGGGCCCAGATTCGGTAAGTTCGCCAAGGACGGTAAGCCAAGGGCGATCCCTGGCCATAGTATCACCCTGGCAGCCTTGGGGACCTTTATTTTGTGGTTTGGATGGTTTGGGTTTAATCCGGGTTCGACATTCTCCGCCCACCAGCTGCGCATCGCCGTCGTGGCCGTTAACACCAACCTGGCTGCAGCAGCCGGTGCGGCGACGGCCATCCTGGTGGTTTTTGCGCGGACGAAAAAATGGGACGTGGGCATGATGCTTAACGGCTGTCTGGCGGGCTTGGTCGCCGTCACGGCGCCCTGTGCATGGGTCGAGGCGTGGGCTGCCGTTGTGATCGGCGTTGTGGCAGGTTTTCTTGTGGTTGCCAGCGTTTATTTCTGGGAGGCGAAGGGCGTTGACGATCCTGTGGGTGCGGTCAGCGTCCATGCCGTGAACGGCGTCTGGGGATTGCTGAGTGTCGGTCTTTTTGCCGACGGGACCTATGGTTTGGCAACGACCAGCGCGCCTCTCGTGCGGGGATTATTTTACGGCGGCGGCTTCGGCCAGCTGATCGCGCAGGCGATCGGTGCGGCGGTCTGTGTGACCTGGGCGTTTGGCCTCGGATTTTTGACGTTCAAGATCATGGATAAGCTGTTCGGGATCCGCGTGGCTCCGGAGGAAGAGCTCAAAGGATTGGATATTCCGGAACACGGAACGCCTGCATATCCGAACTTCGTCACCCTCAATCAATGATTATGGAAGGCGGCGGCGCGCCAAAAACGGCGTGCCGCCGGCCATCCCTTAAAAGAGGTGCCGTTATGAAAAAAATCGAAGCAGTGATCCGCGCAGAGAAACTGGACGATGTCATGGAGGCCTTGAAAAGCGCAGGCGCGCCGGGATTGATGGTGACGCGTATCGAAGGGTATGGCCGCCAGAAAGGTCTCACGGAGCAGTTCCGGGGCAGGGAATTCAAGGTGGATTTGTTGCCGAAGATCAAGGTCGAGACGGTCGTGCGCGATGCGGATGCGGCCAGATTCGTGGACATCATCGCCAGGGCGGCCAAGACGGGTGAGATAGGCGACGGCAAAATCTTCGTTTCCGCCGTGGCCGACGTGATGAGGATCCGTACCAAAGAAACGGGGGATGGCGCCGTCTAGTGCGCTGTTAAAGTAATTTCTTTAACAGCGCACAGAGCAATCGAGCAATAGACAATAGAACAATAGACTATAGAATGGCTCGATTGCGGTCTATTTTCTATTGCTCTATTGTTCAAGGATTAATTTAACAACGTGCTATGGATGCGACAGGACCATCGTCAGGTGCGGCCATGCAAAATCCTGAGCTGATACGCAAGATGAAGCTGTTAAAAGTCCAAAAGGAGTATACGCTTTACGATCTGTCGCGCATTCTGGATGTCCAGGTGGCAACTATTGAGCGTTGGTTCAGGACGGGCCGGATCAATAAAATTTATGCCAGACTGGTACAGGAGAAGTTGAGTCTTTGATGGTTTAGGGCGATAGCCGGAGGCGCTTAAAGGCGTCCCAAAGACAGGAAGGAGGTATTATTTTATTTTGTATTTGTTCAATTGATTACGCACGATACTTCAACATAGCGGGGAGTCTGATCCCGTCAGAGGCGGGATGGAAAGGTCCATATGAATGCAGGTGATACAGCGTGGGTCTTGATGTCGTCGGCGCTTGTGATGCTGATGACGCCGGGTCTTGCTTTCTTTTACGGAGGCATGGTCCGCAGGAAGAATATTTTGAGTATCTTGATGCAGTGTTTCATTATCTTATGCGTCATGAGTCTCCAGTGGGTCTTGTTCGGTTACAGCCTTGCGTTTGCTCCCGGCGGATGGTTTATCGGCGGTCTGCAGTGGGTGGGTTTGAACGGCGTCGGCCAGGAACCGTTTGCGGAGTATGCAGCCACTATCCCGCATATGGCGTTTATGATTTTTCAGGCGATGTTTGCCATCATTACTCCGGCGTTGATCATCGGCGCATTTGCCGAACGCATGAAGTTTTCAGCCTTTCTCGTCTTTACGCTTTTGTGGGCGACGCTCGTGTATGACCCGGTTTGCCACTGGGTCTGGGGTGTCGGCGGCTGGATCCGCAATCTTGGGGCGCTGGATTTTGCCGGCGGGACGGTCGTCCACATCAACGCCGGCATCGCGGCGCTGGTGACGGCTCTCGTCATCGGACGCAGGAGATGTTTGAATAAGAACGTTCCTTCTCCGCACAACCTCCCATTTGTGGTTTTAGGAACGGCCCTTTTGTGGTTCGGCTGGTTCGGGTTTAACGCAGGCAGCGCGTTGGGAGCCAACGGACTGGCGGCCAATGCTTTTGTCGTGACCAATACTGCGGCGGCAGCCGCCGGTTTGAGCTGGGCCCTGATCGAATGGATCCGTGTCGGCAAGCCGACCATGTTCGGCGTGGCGTCGGGCGCCGTGGCGGGCCTGGTGGCTATCACGCCCGCGGCCGGTTTTGTCGGTGTTGTCCCGGCCGTCATCATCGGGCTTATGGTTAGTGTTTTCTGTTATCTGGCCGCAGCCATCATCAAGCCGAAGATGGGATATGACGACGCCCTCGACGCTTTCGGCGTCCACTGCGTCGGCGGTATCTGGGGCGCCTTGGCGACGGGGTTGTTTGCGTCCAGGGCCGTTAACGCCGCGGGCGCGGACGGTTTATTTTTCGGCGGATCAGGGTTGTTCCTCAAGCAGTTGTTGGCGGTGGGCGCGACTCTCGCCTATGCCATTATGGTTACTTTTATCCTCTATAAGATCGTTGACGCCCTGCTGGGGATACGGATCGAGGAGAGGGAAGAAGAGATAGGCCTGGATTTGTCGCAGCATCATGAACGGGCTTATACGATGATAGAATAATCAAGGCATAGATGGTTTAAAGGAAAGAGAGGTTGTATCATGAGGTTAATCATTGCCATCATTCAGCCGGCCCGGTTTGAGGCCGTGCGGGATGAGTTGTATAAGGCCGAAGTGAACCTCATCACGGTCTCCGAGGTCCTTGGTCACGGCCGCCAGAAGGGCGTGACCGAGGTTTACCGCGGAGCCAAAGAGATGGGGAACCTCCTGCGCAAGGTGCGCCTGGAGATTGCAGTCAACGAGAACTTCGTGGAACCGACTATCCAGGCCATTATCAAGGGCGCCAAGACGGGCCAGACAGGCGACGGCAAGATATTCGTCCTGGACCTGAAAGAATGCGTGCGTATCCGTACGGAGGAACGGGGTACCGTAGCCATCGGTTGACACGGCTGCCGGAAGCGTTCAAAGCCGGGCGTTGTCCCTGATGGGATAGCGCCTGGCTTTTTATCGATTCCGGTTCACGAGTCAGCCGGTGAGCGGGTAAACCGGTTAACCGGCAAACAGGTTGACTGGCACACCGGCTAACACGCTCGACGTCAAGGTTTTTAGCTGGCGTAGTTTCATCCCGTTGGAGAGCGTAGTTCTCTAGCGGGGTTCACTCTGCGCGGCCTAAAGCTCGCCCTTTAGGGCGCAGAGTGTTGCGGCCGCTTAGAGTAATCTGAAACAAGCCTCAGCCTTTAGGTCGGGGAATATGGGTTGACTTGAATAATGCCGATGATTGTCCTATAATTGGGAAAAAACAGGAGGTTTTTTTGGCTATCGGTTGGGACAATGCTGCACAGGAAAAATTCAAGGTTTTGATCGGTAAGATGCCGGTTTTCATGCGCCCTGTCGCCGAAAAGACGATCATCCAGAAGGCAGAGGGCCTTGTCCGACAGGGCAATCGTTCCGAGATCACCGAGAAAGATATGGTGGATGCTTTTTTTGCCGAAACGCCTTTCGGTTTCCAGGGGCTCATGAAGAACGATCTCTTGTCGGTCGGCATCGACTATACGAAATATGGTTATGAGAAGTAGGATGTGAACCGTCTTTTTAGGCGGAGTCAAGCCATGGACAAAAAAGCCGCGATGCGTTTTATCCTGATGATGGGGTTGGTGAGCCTCTTCGGCGACATCTCCTATGAAGGCGCCAGGGCCATGACGGGGCCGTATCTGGCTTTTCTGGGCGCTTCCGCAGTCACCGTCGGTTTTGTCTCGGGGCTCGGAGAGTTTTTGGGATACGGTCTGCGGCTTTTTTCGGGTGTGGCCGCAGACAAAACGCGCGCCTATTGGCAGCTTACTTTCCTGGGTTACGGCCTTGTTTTGGCGATTCCCTGCCTGGCTTTTACCGGCAGTTGGCAGGTGGCGGCGTTATTTATTATCCTGGAGCGCGCGGGGAAAGCCGTCCGTTCTCCGGCGAGAGATGCACTCCTGTCTTATGCGACAAAGCAGGTAGGCAGGGGATGGGGGTTTGCGATCCATGAGGCCATGGATCAGATCGGCGCGGTCGCAGGGCCCTTGATCTTTGCTGCCGTTCTCTTCTGGAAGAATAATTTCCGCCTTGGGTTCGGCGTCCTCTTTATTCCTTCTCTTTTGACCCTTTTGTCTTTGGTGTTTGCCAAATCCCAGGGTCGGGCGCCCGAGGCATTCGAGACGCCACGGGACCCGCAGCCGCTGCCGGCGCAGGAGGCAAAGCTTGCGCCTGCTTATTGGCATTATGCGGTCTTCAGCTGTTTGTGTGTGGCGGGTCTCGTGAATTTCCAGATCATTTCTTATCACTGGAAAGTCCATGCCTTGCTGCCGGATGCTTGGATCCCGCTCGTCTATGCATTGACGATGGCCGTGGACGGTGTGGCGGCCCTCGCCGTCGGCAAAGCTTACGACCGCTGGGGCTTCAAGACCCTCGGATTGATTCCCGTCGTGACCCTGCTTGTGCCGTTTTTTGTCTTTTTGCCGTTATCTGCCGTTTCTGCCGTTGTCGTTGCCGTCCTCTGGGGTATTGTGATGGGTATGCATGAGACCATCATGCGGGCGGCGATCGCCGATCTGACGCATATTCAGAAGAGAGGGTTCGGTTATGGATTTTTCAATACCATTTACGGCGGCGCATGGTTTCTGGGCAGCTTTGCCGTAGGCGCGCTGTATGGACTAAGCATACATTTTGTGTTTTTGTTCGTCGTCGTTTTGGAGTTGGCCGCCTTTGCCGTATTCTGGATGTTCCTCAGGCGCACCTCAAGGTGATTCGATCCCTTGCCGGGAATCCCCGGCTTTAGCCACCTGGATTCTACCAGAAGTTTCCGTATTTTCCCGCCTTAAACCTCAAGATTTTTATAGTGAAAAAAATCACAAAACTACCTTGACATGGCCTCCAGATGTGTTATATTTGGTTTAGTTATTGTGATTTTTTGAACAATATTATTTCACTTTTATAAGGCACCCCGAACGAAGGTTCCTGTTTATGCATCCGAAGAACGCAACCATCGAGGATAGTTGTGGTAAACAAAAAATGTATTATCCGTCTCCTGAGATATAAAAACGCCCTCCATAGGCTGAACAGCCTGGGGTTTGTGAAGGTGTTTTCCGACAATCTGGCGGATGCGGTGGGCGTGACCGCTTCCCAGGTGCGCAAGGATTTTTCCCTTTTCGGCATCTGCGGCAATAAGCGCGGCGGATACCAGATCGAGGCCCTGCTGGATAAGCTCAATCATATCCTTGGCAAGAACGAGCAGCAGAAAGTGGTGATTGTCGGGGGGGGAAATATCGGCGCGGCGCTGATGAAGTATAAGGGATTTGAAAAAGAGGGCGTCAAGATTGCCGCATGTTTTGACATTGACCCTGCAAAATACAATCACAGAGAAGGCGATATCCCGGTCCTGCCTTTGGGACAGCTGAAGGATTTCGTGCGTCAGCACCATATCAGGATCGGCGTGATCGCCGTGCCGGACATCGCGGCCCAACAGGTCCTGGAGCTGATGCTTGCGGCCGGGATCAGGGGGGTCCTGAATTTTGCGCCGATACGCCTGAGGGCGGCCAGCGACTGCGTCATCAACAACGTCAATCTGGTCCTGGAGTTGGAGACTGTGATCTATTTTATCATCAACGGTACCGAGTCACCCATAAATAATTGACACATTGGCTGAGCTGATTTTTGGAGCGACGATGTCGCAGCCCAAAAGCAGCCAGCCCCTTTACTATGCAATTGACAGGGGAAGCCCGCCTTTTGTCCGTCTGCGGCGTTGCTCCTCCTCGGCGTAGTGCAGAGACTACGCCGTCGTCGTCGCGCCTTGCATTCGGAGCAAAATTCGGGCTTCCAATGCATCCATTATTTATGGATGGCTCAGTAGAAAAAATCCATCGCCGAAATCCATGAAGAGCAGAAATCTTAAAACCAATATCATCCTGTCTTTTTTTGCCGTCATCTCTGTTTTGGTGGTGTCGGTCGCTATTTTGGGTTATTACATTATCAACAGAAATGTCATCCAGCGGGCGCAAAGGCAGATCAAAAACGACTTGAAGGTCGCCCGATGGGCTTACAACACGGAGATCGACAGGATCCGTCTGGCGTTTAATCTCGTCGGGCCGTCCAATGACCTGGAAAGACTCAAAGACCAGATCGGCCTGGATTATATTTCGGTTGTGGACAAGAGCGACCTGCCGGCCATCAGGAGCGAGGTTGTCCGGGCGGCGTTTGAAGGCAAGGCGTTGGCTGCGACACGCATTATCGGTCCCGAAGAGCTTAAAGAGATGGGGCGGTCTTTGTATGAGAAGTCCGTCATCGAGATCAAACCTACCGCCAAGGCGCGGCCGACGGAAATACACATCCTTGACAGCGCCATGGCCGTCGGATATGCCAAGCCGCTCTTTGATAATGCCGGCCGCGTGCGGGCCGTCATGTATGGCGGTAAGATCATCAACAGGGATGCCGAGCTGGTGGATAAAATCCGCAGTTTTGTTTTCGAAAACCAGATGTATGAGGGCCGGCCGACGGGGACGGTGACGATCTTTTTGGATGATGTCAGGATCGCGACGAACGTCTTGGATAAGAACGGCGAGCGCGCTATCGGCACCAGGGTTTCCGCTACCGTCTATAAAAAGGTGGTTGAAGAAGGCCGAACATTTTTGGATCGTGCCTTTGTCGTTACCGACTGGTATATCACGGCTTATGAGCCTATCCGTAATATCGAAGGCAAGGTGATCGGCATCTTGTATGTCGGTATCCTGGAGAGGCCTTTTGTGGACATGCGCCGCAACGTTTTTCTGGTATTCTTGGGCATTGTGGTTCTTGCGTCTTTATTGGCCGTCATTCTGGGTCTCGTTTTGGCCCAGGGCATGGCGCGGCCTCTCACCAGGCTCCTGGAGGCCGCGGGCCGGTTTTCCAAGGGGGACCTTTCCCATAGAATTGAGATGTTCAACAGCCGCGTGTGCGAGATCGATGTCCTGGCCGGGGGTTTCAACGATATGGCGGCAAAGATCGACGAGCGCGAAAAGAAGCTTGAGACGCTCAATAAAGAACTGGAGGCATTGAACAAAAGCTACCTGGATCTCGTCGGCTTTGTGTCGCATGAGCTCAAAGGCATCCTGTCGTCGACGATCATGAACGCCTACACGGTCAGGGATGGGTTTCTGGGGATGGTGAACTTCAAGCAGCGCAAGGCCCTGGATTCGATCGCGCGCAATCTCGATTATCTGGAGGCGACCGTCAAAAATTTCCTGAATTTAAGCCGCCTGGAGAAAGGCGAGCTCGCCGTCAGCAAATCCGATGTTTTGTTAAAGGAAAACATCGTCGATCCTTCCCTGGAGGCCTTCGGCCGGCAGGCGACGGACAAAGAAATGCAGGTGGTCAACGATGTCGCCGCGGGCTTGAAAGTGACGGCGGACGTGGATCTTTTGCAGATCGTCGTCAACAATCTGGTCGGAAACGCCGTCAAGTACGGCCAGCGGGGCGGTTTCTTGCGCGTGAGTGCCGAGATCCGCAACAGCACAGCGCATGTGGAGGTCTATAATGACGGTAAACCCCTTGCGCAGGATGAGATAGACAAGCTTTTCCGCAGGTTCTCGCGGTTGAAATCCGAGGAGACGCGTAACGTCCAGGGGACAGGTTTGGGGTTGTTTGTGAGCAAAGAGATCATCGAAAAACATGGCGGTCGGATATGGGCAGAGGCCCGGCCGAGAGGAAATGCATTTGTGTTTGAGATCGGATAAAGGGCCGTGTCGTTTCCTGTTTGAGCTTTTAAGAAAATACCTTGATATAGGCAAATTTAGGAAATCAACATTACTCCTCGTGTAAACATCTTGTTAATATCTGTCTGCGACCAGTCCTCACAGAGCTCGGACGGGCATCCAGATATTTTCAAGATACGCTGCCGCAGAAAGCGGCACACCGGCCCATCCGATAGGGCCGGGTGGAGGAGTTAATTCCGCCAGAGGCGGAAGGATCAAGGAAATAAACGTTACTCCCCGTGTAAGCATCTTGACAATTTATGTCTGCATCCAGCCTTCGCAGAGCTCAGGCGGGCAGCCATAAATTCTCAAGATACACGTGGAGTTAATTCCGCCAGAGGCGGAATTAAGGAGGGTTTAACGTGACGACGCCACTGGATATGATCAAGAAGAAAAGGGCCGAGGCGATCAATCGTATCCTCGGCAAGGGGTATTTGTCGACGAAACGCGTCTATGTCGGCATGGCGACATGCGAGATCGCGGCGGGCTCCAAGGATGTAATGGAGGTTTTTGAGAACGCCGTCAAGAATGAAGGATTGACCGACGTGTATCTGAGTCAGAAGGGCTGCGCCGGGCGTTGTAACCTGGAGCCGACCGTCGAAGTTGTGGAGGAAGGCAAGATCCCTGTCAAATACGGCAAGGTAACCAGAGAAATGGCGCGTCAGATCATCGACCAGCATTTGAAAAAAGGTGAAGTGATCAAGGAGTGGACGATCAAATAGACGACTGTCCTTTTCAGGGAAGAATAAAACAACCATCATAGAGAAATGGAAAGGTAGAGCCTCGTTAGAGAACTGGTTCTCCGGCGGGGTAAAGGGAAATCATCATGCCGAGGAAATATGTTATTACATTATGCGACGGGCCGACATGCATCCATAAGAGGTCCAAAGAGTTGGAAACGGCGATTGAGACAGAGCTGGCCAGGCACGAGCTTACCGGCAGGGTGAGCGTCAACCTTTCGGGGTGTCTGGGGATGTGTGCCCAGGGGCCTGTCATGGCGATCAATCCTCAGTATACCGTCTACGGCAACGTGACGGCGGCCGATATTCCGGAGATCGTCTCAAGCCATATCCTGAAGAAAAAACCTGTGGCGCGTCTCGCCATCGACGAGGATCATCTCTATAACAGGTTTTTCCGTGTTTTCGGCGACATAAATTTTTTCGGCAAGCAGATGCGCATTGTGCTGCGTAATTGCGGCATCATCGATCCGGAAAATATCGACGACTATTTGTCCGTGCGCGGCTATGAGGCTCTGGCCAAGATTTTGACCGATATGAAGCCCGCAGACGTTATCGCTCAGGTGAAGACATCCGGCCTCAGAGGCCGCGGCGGCGCCGGTTTCCCTACGGGGATCAAATGGGAGTTGGCGGCCAGGCAGAAGACGGATGAAAAATTCCTTATCTGCAATGCCGACGAAGGGGATCCCGGCGCTTTCATGGACAGGAGCACGATCGAAGGCGACCCGCATACCGTCCTGGAAGGCATGATCATCGGGGCTTATGCCGTCGGTGCCGGCAAAGGTTTTGTGTATATCCGCGCGGAATACCCTTTGGCGATCAAACGGCTGGAAAGGGCTATCGCCGACGCCCGGCGGGAGGGTTTCCTGGGCAAGAATATCCTCGGTTCCGATTTTTCTTTTGATATCGAGATACGCCTTGGCGCCGGAGCCTTCGTCTGCGGGGAAGAGACGGCACTGATCCATTCGATCGAGGGACACCGCGGCATGCCGAGGCCCCGTCCGCCTTATCCGTCGGTCCAGGGGCTTTTCGACAAGCCGACCTTGATCAACAACGTCGAGACGTGGGCGAACATTCCCGTCATCATTTTGGATGGAGCGGATTGGTTCAGCTCGATCGGGACCGAGAAGAGCAAGGGGACGAAGGTCTTCGCGCTTGCCGGAAAGATCAAGAACACGGGTTTGATCGAGGTGCCCATGGGCGTGACGTTGAGGTCCATTATTTACGATATCGGCGGAGGCATCCCGAACAATAAGAAATTCAAGGCGCTCCAGACGGGCGGGCCTTCGGGCGGATGCCTCTCCGAAGATTATCTGGATACCAAGATCGATTATGAGTCGCTCGCCGCAGCGGGATCCATTATGGGCTCCGGCGGTATGATCGTCATGGACGAGGATTCGTGCATGGTGAATATCGCTCGGTTCTTTTTGGAATTCACGCAGAACGAGTCCTGCGGCAAATGCACGCCGTGCCGCGAGGGGACCAAACGCATGCTTGAAATCCTGACCCGTATCACGGAAGGCAAAGGGCAGGAGGGTGACATCGAGAGGCTGGAGCGCCTGGGGAACCTGATCAAGAAGGCGTCCTTGTGCGGGCTGGGGCAGTCGGCCCCTAATCCGGTCTTGAGCACGATCAAGAACTTCCGCAGTGAATACGAGGAGCATATCAAGCAGAAAAAATGCCGCGCCGGTGCGTGTACGGCCTTGACCGGCTATGAGATTACCGACAAATGCGTCGGTTGCACGGCCTGCAGGAAGGTTTGCCCTGTCGGCGCAATCACCGGAAACCCCAAGAGCCGGCATTTCATCGATCAAGGCAAATGTGTCAAGTGCGGTTTGTGTTTCGACACGTGTAAATTCAGCGCGATCAAGAAAGGGTAGATGCGATGGAAAGCAAGACCATAACGATCACCATTGATGGTAAGGCATACCAAACGCAAGAAGGGCTGACCATCATGCAGGCGGCAGACCAGTTGGGGTTCCATATCCCGCGGCTCTGCTATCATCCGAAGCTCTCGATCGAAGGCGCCTGCCGCGTCTGTATCGTGGAGGTTGAGGGTGCCAAGACATATGTGGCATCTTGCGCTTATCCCGTGATGGACGGCATGAAGATCCACACCAACACCCAGGAGATCCGCCGCGCTCGGCGCGATATCGTCGAACTCATCCTGGACAATCATCCCCAGGATTGCCACACCTGTGAACGCGATTCCAACTGTGAGCTTCAGCGGCTGGCCGCCTCCATGGGGATCCGCAAGAGGCATTTCGAAGGCGAGCACAAGAAATACGAAAAAGACCTGACATCGACCTCCGTGATCAGGGACCCGAACAAGTGTATCCTCTGCGGCCGTTGCGTGCGTATCTGCTCGGAAGTCCAGAAGGTGACGGCCCTCGGCCACGCGCACAGGGGTTTCCAGACGGTCGTCATGCCGGCATATAACATGCCGTTTCGCGACAGCGTCTGCACGACCTGCGGCCAGTGCATCAACGTCTGTCCGACGGCGGCTTTTGTCGAGAAGGTCTACACGCAGGATCTTTTTGCCAAACTGAACGATCCGAATATTATCAAGGTGGCGCAGGTCGCTCCGTCTGTCAGGGCCGCCATCGGCGAGGCCTTCGGGCTGGAACCGGGACGCGCCATGGAACGCGAAATTGCCGCAGCCCTAAGGAGATTGGGGTTCGATTATGTTTTTGATACGCAATTCTCCGCCGACCTGACGATCATGGAAGAGGCAAGCGAATTCTTGGAGAGGTTTCAAGGCAAAGGGAAGTTGCCCATGATTACGTCGTGTTCCAGCGCCTGGATGAAGTGCGTGGAGCAATTCCACGCCGACCTGCTTGAAAATGTCTCAACCTGTAAGTCGCCGATGTCCATGATGGGCGCGCTTGTGCGCACCTATTTTGCCGACAAGATCAAAAAAGACCCCAAGGAGATTTTGAGTGTTGCGGTCATGTGCTGCACGGCCAAAAAATATGAGGCCTCGCGGCCGGAGCTGATGGTAAACGGCCTGCCCGCCGTGGACATGGTGGTGACGACCCGCGAGATCGCCTGGATGTTTAAATCCGCAGGGATCGATCTTTTGCATATCAAGGGGGAGGATTTTGACGAACCCCTCGGTCTGTCGTCGGGTGCCGGCGCCATCTTCGGCGCCACCGGCGGCGTCATGGAGGCGGCCATCCGCACGGCCTATGAGTTGTATACGGGAGAGACGCTTATGGATATCGAGCTTGGGTCCCTCAGGGGCCTGGCGGGCATCAAAGAAGGCAAGGTAACGATCGACGGCAAGGATATCCGCGTCGCTGTGGCCCACGGCCTGGGCAATGCCGCGGCCGTCCTGGACATGGTGCGTAAAGACCCCGATCGTTTCCACTTCGTCGAGATCATGGGGTGCCCCGGCGGTTGTATCGGCGGCGGCGGACAGCCTTATGCCGGCATCAATTCGATGCCCCTGGATGAGGAGTGTCTCAAAAAGAGGGCGGAAGCGCTCTATGGCATCGACCGCCGCAAGACGATCCGCCGGAGCCATGAGAACCCCGATGTGCAGAGGCTTTACAAGGATTTCCTGGGGCGGCCCTTGAGCGCCAAGTCCCATCAGCTTCTGCATACGCATTACAAGGCCAAAGAACCGAGAGGCATTATCCCGCAGGAATTAAAAGTCAGATAAATACCGGTCAGCCTGTGCGCCGGTTTGCCGGTGAACCGGTTGACAGGTTAACCGACTGACAAAAAATAAAAGAGGCTGCTATGATCAGTGTTCAAGACGACAAGATGAATCAGTTAAGACAATTCATGGAGAAGGCCAAAAGCGGCGACCATCCGGAATCGCAGCTGATCGCCATCCTTCATCGCGCACAGGAGCTCTACGGCCATCTTGACCAGGCGGTGATGGACGATATTGCCTTGACCATGAACATCCCGACGGCCCACATATGGGGTGTGGCGACCTTTTATCATTATTTTAATCTCAAGCCGAAGGGGAAGCATTCGATCTCCGTTTGCCTGGGGACGGCGTGTTACGTCAAGGGCGCCGCCCAGGTTTTGGAAACGGTCAAAAAAGAGCTTAAAGTGGACATCGGCGAGACGACGCAGGACGGGATGTTTACGCTGGCTGAAACGCGGTGTCTGGGCACTTGCGGCCTGGCGCCTGTTATGATGATCGATGGCAAGGTTTATGGGACCCTGACGCCGAAAAAGACCGTTGAAATCATCCAGAGTTTTTATAAAAAATAGCAAAAGATAACAGAGTACAGAGTACAGAGTACGGAACACAGAGGATAGAGGACAGAAAAGCGTGAAATATATTGATGAACAAAAAATATGGGATGTTTTGGGCGATGCCCAAAAGGCGTCCGCGGCGGACGTCGAGGCGGTCCTGGCCAAAAGCCGCACTCTCAAAGGGTTGACGTTGAAAGAGACTGCCGTGCTTCTGTCGGTTTCAGACCCCGCGATTTTGAAAAAGATCCTTGAGACTGCCGCCTGGGTGAAAAACGAGATTTACGGCAGCCGTATCGTCCTGTTTGCACCGCTCTACACAAGCAATTTTTGCATGAACGGCTGCCTTTATTGCGGCTTCAAGGCGGACAACAAGAGCGTCAAAAGGAAAGCCCTGACGCCCGGGGATATCTCGCGGGAAGTCGCCTGGCTCCTAGGCTGCGGCCACAAGCGCATTCTTCTTGTCGCCGGTGAATCCAGGGGTTCCCGTCGCCCCATCGTGGAGGATTACGTCGAAGCGATCGAGGCGGTGTATCGTGTCCGTATCAGAGCGCATCAGATCCGCAGGGTCAATATCAACTGCGCCCCCCTGAGCGTCGATGATTTCCGCAAGCTTAAAAAAGCGGGCATCGGGACGTATCAACTTTTTCAGGAGACGTATCATGATGTCACCTATCGTCGCCTGCATCCCTACGGCCCCAAGAGCGACCCCGATAACCGTCTGGATGCGATAGACCGGGCCTTCCACGCCGGCATCGACGATGTGGGCATCGGCCCGCTTTACGGTCTTTACGATTATCGTTTTGAGACCCTGGGGCTCTTGGAGCACATCCGTCACCTGGAAGAGACATTCAGTATCGGTCCCCATACGATCTCCGTGCCGCGCATCGAGCCGGCGCACGGCGTCGATTTTATTTCCCAGGCATCCTATAAGCTGTCGGATGAAGAATTCAAGAAAACGGTTGCCGTCCTCAGACTGGCTGTTCCCTATACGGGGATCATCCTGACGACGAGGGAGGTGCCGGCATTCCGCGACGATCTTTTTGCCGTCGGTGTCTCGCAGGTCAGCGCCGGCTCCCGGACATCGCCGGGAGGTTACACTCAGGATGACGGCGCAGACGACGGTCAGTTTTTCCCGAACGATTCAAGGAATCTGGACCAGGTGATCGGGTCTCTGCTTGAGAAAGGATTGTGTCCGAGTTTCTGCGCAGCCTGTTATCGCAAGGAACGCACGGGCGCGACATTCATGGGCTTGGCCAAACCCGGGACGATCAAAGGCAAATGTCAAATGAATGCCTTGATCACGCTTAAAGAATATCTGGATGATTTTGCTTCTCCGGGCGTCAAAGAGAGAGGATACAGATTGATCGAAGAGGCCAGGATACTTCTCGATGAAGACACCCGGCGGCAATTGAGCGTTTTCTTCGACGACATCCAAAAAGGGATCCGCGACGTGTATGTCTAAATTTGAAAGTCTGCTCGACAGGGTTACCGGAAGCGATGCGCCGGATATGGCCGATATTCTGGCGTTGCTGAATGCTTCCGGCGCGGAGGCGGAGGCGTTGTATGGGCGGGCCGATGATATCCGCCGCGCCCGTATGGGCGACGGGATCTTGTTACGCGCGATCGTGGAGTTTTCCA
>Ga0172368_10000313_pt1 | contig 70297 bp, 77 predicted proteins | sample Lak11m_FD_114540 | JGI IMG/M metagenome (GOLD analysis project Ga0172368, IMG submission 114540) | Freshwater microbial communities from Kabuno Bay, South-Kivu, Congo - kab_022012_11m | ecosystem: Environmental > Aquatic > Freshwater > Lake | place: Democratic Republic of the Congo: South-Kivu...
ACCTCTATTCGCCTCATTATTTATCTTAATATATATTAATATATATTAACTTTTCGGTCAAAATGGCTTCTTGATTTGTGATTGAAAGAAAATCAAGCTAAGAAAGGTTAGCTAAACAAATACTATTTCTTTTATTAAAAGCATACTCCCGCTCAAAGAATTCCAGTAGAACCATGTTCCACCGAATTTGTCTGAAAATTCTTTCCAGCCTTGTTTTAATATTGTCATCTCTCCCATCTCTCTATATGCCCTTTCCACCCAATAGTTGGCTCAAATATTAAATTTATTTTTTCCCATTCAACATTCGAATGAACATCAATTTCCTTTTCAGTAAAAGGACAAAGGTCAAAATTTTCATTTTTAAAACCCTCTCTAATCATCGGAATTTTTCTATAATCAAACCCCATGATGTGAGATGTTATATAATCAACAGCAACTGGATTAAAACCTCCGATCAAAACTCCCACCTTTTTAGGTAACTGTTCCATCGGCCCTTCTTTCTCGCCTGCCAATATGCTATCAACTATTGCAATATACCGCCTCTGAAGATTATCATGCATTTTGCCGTCTTTATCTGCAAAAAATAATATGTTGTTCAAATCCAAAATGCTCCTCCAGATAGTATCATTGCCATGCCAACTTCCTGCCATAATTGCTTTCTTGCTCGGATTCAAACTTATTTGTTTTATTGTTTTACCTTTAAATAATATTACTCTGTAAGTCTTTCTAAAATATCTTGCGATGGGTCTTGTTATCCAGCAATTCTTCAAAAAACTATTTAGATGCCATATAGAATATGAAAAAAAATCGAATTCCTCATATTCATCCCCTCCTTTATCTTTGGGTCCACACCTATGATGGGCAATCCAAGATTTATCACCGTTGATCCCAACTAAATTTTTCATAGCTGCTGTCATTCCTGCTTTTCTATGTGTCTTTAGTTTCGGTACGTTGATAAAAACATCAGCATTTAAGATTGTTTTGGATATCAGGTATTCATTCTTTTCTGGATTATGATGCTTTGTAACTGTTCCAGAGCTATAATTTGTAATTTCCAGTTTTTTGTAATGTTCAATGATACCAACAAAAGCGCTTTTCTCCTTTAAATCCACAGCTACATATCCAAAAGGATCTCTTTGTTTTCTATCCCTTTTTATAATAACTCCTTCGTCATCTGTATGAGAGATTTCAAGCCTTAAATCAAGTAGTGAGATATTTACTCCATTATTATAATAATATTCAATTAAATTTTTTAGTCCATTATTTTTAATAATGATCTCGAAATCTGCTTCTTGTAGAGGGACATCGCATATTGTAATCATACAGTCCTTATTCGTTGCCAAAAGCACATAATCTATTATCGGTCTGATCACCGACGCATGGGTAATCATGCTCAATACACCCATCTTACCTAGGGGATGTGCATGATATACCAAATTCGGTTTTATAACAACATTATCTCCCTTTTTTATTAACTCCGAGAGAGGGTTCCATTTCCTGGTTCCAATATTTTCCCGATCCAAATCTAACTTAATAAATATCTCTCTAATCATCTTGTAAATTTTGTTTCGGTTATCAACTTTATCGATAAGATTGATGTCAATAAATTCAGGATAAATATCTGGCGGGCTAAATGGCGATTCAGGATAGTCAAAAATATCCGACTTTAATAAGACAACATTTTTTTCAAAATCTCTATCAGGATTCATTTTTTACGACTAAACTTTTTGTATATAAAAACTTCCCACTTTTTTCTGGCTTTATTTCATCTACAAAATCAATATCTACTTTACAGAATTCACCCATGATTAATTTTATAGATTTAATAATATCCTCTAATCTTTCTAAATCTTTCTGACCATTTAATATTATTTTTAGATTTATCAATTCATAATCCTTTTGTATCACCTGGAATTTTTTAATGAACCCATTATTATAAACCACCCCTATCATATGAATAAAATATTCTGGAGGAACTTTTTTTCCTCCTTTTGTGATGAAAATGCTCGTTTCTCTACCCACAATATCCTTCAGCATGGTAAAACCAAGACCACATGAGCATTCACCATCCAAAAAACCGGAGGATAAATCTCCAATGTCATATCTAATCATTGGCATTGAATAATTATTTAAAGAGGTCACAATAATTTTTCCGAATTCATCTGTTTTATTTTCTTTGATCACTTCCAAATAATGAGAGTGATTCAAAATATGTAAAACACCACGTCTACATTCAAATGCCATATCACCCATTTCCCTGGAGCCGTATATATTAATAACTCTTCCCCCAAATGCTTTCTGTATCTTAATTCTGATATCATTATTTAATGTTCCAGCCGCAGAAAAAATAATCTCTGGTTTTTGTAGATGAATATTATTATCAATAATGTATTCTGACAAAATTAGCAAAGAATCAACATAACCCCAAATTAATTTTGGCTTGAAGCTGTTAATATTATATATAATCAATTTGATGTTTTTTTCGGACAAATCAAAGCTATTTAAAAATAATCTATTGTAAAGAAAATTCATTGCATTAGCTTTAAATCCGATAGTGCCCTCTAAAAAATCCTTTTCAGATCCCCAAATCTTAATCTCCTTTTCACCTAAATTTTTATCAGACCTCAAAGCATAATATATTTTATTTACTATGTTTTTATCCCAATATTCCTTATCCTGAACGAATTTCACAGGAACTCCTGTGGAACCCCCTGAAGTGTTAATATACCATTTCCTTTTATCCAAGTCTTTACTTTTTAAGTCTTCAAAATTTTCTCGGATAATGTCTTTTGTAAGTATTGGAATTTTTGAGAAGTTCTCTAAGTTCACTTTATTATCAATAACAGCACAGCTTTTTTGTAGAATTTTATTGTAATATGGCACATTTTTGTGTGCATGCAATAATAACTTCTTCAATTTATCTTGTTGAATAGCTTTTATTTCTTCTTTGTTCCGATACTCCATGCTTTTAATTAATTCCAGCGTCTCAGGAATCCCGCTTCCAGTAAACTTCAATAAACCTAAAATAACTGGCTTCCTCCAGTTCATTCTAATTCCTCATACATTTCAGAATATTTATTAGCAACATTAGTCCATGATAACCCAAGAGCCATTTCTCTTGATCTTTCACCCATTCTAATCATCGAATCTCTATCTTCCATTAAATTTTCCAGCGCTTCGACTATGGTATCTACGCTCCCCTTCTTTATGATTACACCATTACCATCCACAAGCTCCGCCGTCCCGCCTGTATCCGTAACAATAATCGGCAGTCCTGATGACATAGCCTCAAGCAAAGCATTGCTCATCCCCTCATTCAGGGAAGGTAACACAAAAACATCACTGTTTTTATAGAGATCGGCTATGATGTCGTGGTTCATATAACCCTTAAATTCCACCATATCAGAAATACCCAAATTTATCGCTAATTCCTTGAGTTCTTTCTCCTGATTTCCCTCTCCGACTAGAATTAATTTAATATACTGATCTTTCAATTTTCCTATTGCTTCTATCAAGAATCTGATGCCTTTCCTCTCGATCAATCTGGATACACAGATAATACTGAACTCTTTGTTGTTATCAACCTTTTTAAGATATGGCTTGAACTCTGAAATATCAATCCCGTTATGAATAACACTTATTTTTTGATCAGGAGAAGTTTTCAGGGCAAGGTCTTTCAATCCTTTACTATTTGCAACAACAACCCCAGCTTTGCTCCAGACCTTTTTTATAACAGGCTTCAAGAAAATATATTGAAAGCTGAACCTGTTATTAAACCCGGGCACGTCTGAGCCCCTCAGCGAAACAATATAGGGCATTTTCTCCCGAAACAAATAAGCGATCGCACCGCAGGGAATGCCGAAGAAGGCATGGCACACATCGTATTCTTTTTCCTTCAATAAATTTTTAATAAAACCATGCGATTTCTGACTATATGTTATAATTTCCCGCTGTGTCCAGTAATGAATGTCTTTTTTATTAACAGGCAGTTTATAGATGCTGATAGTATCTCCAATCTTTTCAGTTTCAGATGTCTTTGACGGAGAGGATGTAACCAGGTCAACTTCAAGATTCTTCTTTGCAAATTCTTTTAATATATATTTACAGGCATTACTTCCCCCACCACCCAGTGGCGGATACTCATAATTAAGCATCAGTATTTTCATATAGTGATTCTCACTATCATGTTTATCTCCCCATTGCAACACAAATATTTTTCCTCACAATTAATTTACATGACATTGTTTCCAAATCATCTATATCATATTTATTTCTAAATTCAGAATGGATCTTAATCCGTTTAGTTGAACCTTTTAGTACATCTTTTTTAATATAGATAATTTCAAAATTATTTTTTTTCAGTTGATCTATATAATCCATTAGCCTTAATCTATTTGTATAAAATTGTGTTTTGCAAACCAATTTATTCCACTCATATTCTGAATATTTATAAAAATTAAAAGGAAAATTCATATTAAAATGGTCTCTTAAATCAATAGCATGTACCATTATTCCGCCTTTTTTGAGTAACATATTCATATTTTCTATCGCTTTCGATAAATCCTTCTTGGAGATATGTTCTAAAACAGCATTTGAGATAATTAAATCAAATTTATTATTAAATGTGATTTGATCTTGGGTCATATCTAATTTTTCAAATTGTAATTGTGTAGTTTTTAAAATAATTTCTTTATGATTTATTTCAATTAATTCATCTAAGTTAAGATTTGGATAAAGTTTTTGCGCTTGCTCTACGATTTGTTTTTCCATTTTTAGCGCTCTTTTAGACATTTTAGTCGATCGATATTTATCACTCGCAATATAAATGTCACATCCTTCTCCTTTAAAAAAATAACCCCAACCGATTGAATTTCCAGATCCAATTTCAAGTATTTTTTTGTCTTTACATGCAATATCATTCTCTTGAAGAATTTTGTTAAACGAATGAAAAGATTTTTCGTAATACCTATAATCATTTATCCAAAAATTATTTAATAATGAGCTTAATGGAATTATAGTCAAGATTTTACAAAAAAAGGTATCTAAACCAAGCCAATAAATTAAATCGACTGTTCTCTGGGTTGCTTTTCTCAATTTTTTTATATTAAACAAATATTCTACCCCAGTAATTTAAGTGTATTTTCCTCAATTGAACCTATCAGTTTTATATTTTTTAAATAACTATTGCTATTCTTATCAACAGTCAATTTATGGATACTTACAATACAATCGATTTTTTCATTCTCGATGATATTCACAGGAGAGAATGTGACATGATCCAACTCAATATCCTTTGTTTCTAATTCTTTTAATATATATTTGCACGCATTGCTCCCGCTTTCCCTAAGTGGCGGGTACTTATAATTCAGCATCATTATCCTCATTCCACCACCCTTTCGATCAAATAATTCTTCCTCTCATTCTGCCCATAATACACCTTGAGCATAATATCTGCCAGAATCCCGGACACAATGAACTGCACTCCTATTATCACCATCAATATAGCCAGTAAGAATAGGGGTCTATCTGCAAGACTGCGCCCAAAAAACAGCTTTTCAATACCCATTAACCCTCCCAGCATCGTTCCGGAAATACTAAGCAGTAGCCCTAACCCGCCGAATACGTGGATCGGTCTTGCCGAGAACTTCTGCCAGAAGCTCATAACGATCAGATCAAGAAAGCCTTTTCCAAGTCTCCACAATCCGTACTTCGTCTTTCCGTATTTTCTGGGGTGGTGTTTAACTTTCACTTCCCCGATCCTGTAACCTTTCCACGAAAGCATTGCAGGGATGTACCTATGCGTTTCTCCATACAGATCCAGGTTCTTCACACATCCGTTCTTGTATGCCCTGAAAGTGCATCCTGAATCGTGTATTTCGGTCCCTGTAGTCATTTTGCGCAATATGTTGGCAAATTTAGATGTAATTTTCTTGGAAAACGTGTCTTTGCGGTCTGAACGCCATCCGCAGACCACATCATAATCTTCCTTTTCTATCTTCTCTAAAAGTCTCGGTATATCAGCCGGATCATTCTGGAGGTCGCCATCCATGCTGATGGCGATATTCCCCTCTGCATAGTCAAATCCAGCTTTCAGTGCCGCAGTCTGACCGAAGTTCTTCCTGAATTTTAAAATCCGGACATTTTCATCCTTCTCGCGAGCCTTCAGCATGTTCGTGAAAGTATTATCAGTAGAGCCATCATCAACAAAAATTATCCTGTATTGCCGGTTCAGACTTTTCAGCACTGTGCCTAATTGAGCATGAAGAAGTTCTATATTTTCTTCTTCGTTATAAAAAGGAACAACTACAGAGATCAATTAGCTTCACCCCTGTACCATTGTACAAATTTTTCAATCCCTTCCTCTATGGGAACCTCTGGTTCATAACCAAGAAGTCTTTGCGCTTTTGATATATCTGCATAAGTGACAGGAACATCCCCTGGCTGCTCCGGCATTTTTTTTATTATTGCGCTCCTCCCAAGGTTCTCTTCGATCAATTGTATCAAATACCTCAATTCCACTACGTTCGAATTGCCCAGATTGATTATTTCATACCCCATTTTTTTTTCAGAAGCAGTCATTATTCCATTTACGATATCGCTGATATAAGTATAATCCCTTCTGGACTTGCCATCTCCATACATTTCGATGATTTCGCCATGGTCTATCGATCTTGTGAACTTGTGTATCGCCATTTCAGGCCTTTGCCTTGGTCCATACACTGTGAAAAACCGAAGACATGTGATGGGGGTACCATAAAGATGATGATATGTATAGCAAAATGTTTCACATGCTTTTTTTGTAGCAGCATAGGGCGAGATCGCTTTATCCACCGGATCATCTTCCCTGAATGGTACCTTTTCATTTATTCCATACACAGATGAGCTTGAGCCAAAAACAAAGGTACTTATGTTGAACTCATTACTGAGTTCCAGGAGATTCATCGTTCCCCTGATATTCACATCCTGATATAACAATGGATCCTGTATCGAAGGTCTGACCCCAGCTCTCGCTGCAAGATGGATAATAGTTTCAATATCATTCGTTCTTAGAATTTTTTCCGTCTGGGCTTTTTCTCTGATATCTGCCCTATAGAAAATGAAATTTTCATTATCAAGGTTATGCCTTATATTATTAATCTTGATAGATTCATCATAGAATGGATCAAAATTGTCAATACCCACAACATTTTTTCCAATCCCCAATAATTTATCCACCACATGCGAACCGATAAAACCTGCACAGCCTGTAACTAATGTAGTCATATTATCCTCTAACCTGAATCGATCAATGAAGGCTGCTTTTTCTTATTAATCAATGTTTGACCGAGAATGAAAGCGGATGAACGCATATACGTTCATCAGTGTTCATCTGTTTATATCGTTTTAAAAAATTCTTACCTCACAAAAAAATCCAAGTAGGATTTCTTATCTTCATCCTTATCTTTTTTATCGTTGTCTTTTTTGTCATTATCTTTTTTATCTTTATCGTCTTTAGGGTTGGCTTTAGTGAACTTTACATGTGTCATGCCACGCATCAATACGCTATCTGATTCCGCTTTGATAGTTGAAGTCCCAGCCTTTGTGCCCGATGTCAAAGTAACCGTGGCGATTCCGTTACTATCAGTATCAGCATTGCTCGCGCTTAACGTTCCTTTATTCGCTTCGAAGTTAATATTTATATTAGCTATATTTATATTCCTGCCCTTTTTATCCGTTAATTGAGCTTTGATTGTCGAAGTCGATATGCCATTTGCCTGTATTTCCTCTGGATTTGCATTCAGATCTATCTTATAGGCTATAGTGCCATATCCTGGAATGTAATGTCCTTCGCTTTCCTCTAAATGATCACCATCAGCCAGTCCGTTGTCAGAAGCAACGCTTATTGGCATTGTAAGTGCCGCGAATAACAAAATGGCGAAAATTTGTTTCAATAATCTGTTCATCATCACACACCTTATCCTTTTTTGATAATACAATTAATATTATGTTAATTGCATTTCCTTAATTTAAGTTTTAATGCAAACATAGTATATAAAACCTTCGACTCTGTAAAGAAATTTATTAGTATCATAATGATAATTTTACTTGATTTTTGCTTTTCATGATTATCAATAAATAAAGCAGAAAAGCTATACTATCATCAAAGCGTCACAGCTAAAGAAAAGAATCAATACCATATGCAAATCTATGATCGAAAGATATTTGAAAATAAAAATGTCAGAAATCTCTATAGTGAACAAAATAAGTTTGTTCCTTATTGTTCTCACTACCTATGGTTTTTTCCTCAGGATATATCATCTGGGCGTGCCATCTTTTTGGATGGATGAAGCGATCTCTTCAAATGCCGCAACAGCCTTCTTAAATCGGGGGACTCCAAGTTTCCCATCCGGTTTTATTTATATCAGGAGTATTTTAAGCACGTTTTTTATTTCACTTTCATTTAGAATTTTTGACATCAGTGAGTTCTCTGCCCGTTTTCCCAGCGCGATCTTTGGAACCCTCACCATACCGCTTGTTTATATGATCGGGACAAAGCTGGGGAACAGGAAATTAGGCATGATATCAGCCTTTTTTATAACTTTTTCAGTATTGGAGATCACATGGTCAAGACAAGCAAGGATGTACCAGCAACTCCAATTCTTTTATCTTGCCTCCCTTTATTCTTTTTATGAATTCAATTATAATTATCAGGATAAAAAGAACAAAACAAAAAGAAACCTGTACCTTGTACTAACAATATTATCTTTTATTGCAGCGATATTAACCCATGAATTTGGATACGCGTTGATCCTTGTGTTAATCCTATGGTTTTTTATCTCAAATTTCAAAGAGATCAAGAACAACTGGAAGGATTTTTGCTACATAGGTCGCATCAGCATTTTTTTTATATTCATTCTATTTCTTTTATTTCTCATCTCAAAACTTATGAATTTTAATGCAAGCATAATATTATCTAATTTATTAATAAATCGAATTGAAAGCACCGATTACCTGGATGCATATCTTTACATTCTGACAGACAATTTTTCTGTTTTCTTTTACCTTGCAATAATTGGCGCTGTATTGTACCTTAAAAAAAACTGGATGGGTGCGTCTCTAATTATAATGGGTTTTGTAATCCCTTTTTACGTTATATGTTATTATATTTCTATTCCTGGTACCAGATATCTCTATTTTATTTCCCCCATAATTTTTATGTTATCATCGTATTTTTTTGTTTTCTTGATAGAGATTGCTCAAAAATATGGCGAGAATAGATCTGCAATAATGGGATCAATTCTAGTTGTCTTTGTACTCACTTCCATGTTTCTGATAATGCTATATTCCCCCCAGACATTCATGATCACACCGCAAGAGGATCTTGATCTTGGGACTAATTCACCGAGGGCAGACTTCAAAATGGCATATACTTATATTAAGGAAAACATGCGCAGCAACGATATCATAATTGATACATGGCCTGCTGTCTCACTATTTTACATGGGGAAGTCTGATTATTGGTTAGCGTTTGAAGCTTTCGGCATGGGTCTTGGAATTGATAGTTTATCTATGAATAACGGTTCTAATGAGATCTATGCAAATGCTTCGATTATTAATAATGTTGAGATGTTAAAAAAGGTCGCTGGAAAATCCGACCGGGGCTGGATAGTCATAGATAAAACGGCCTGGATACGCATATCTCCGGATATCCGGAAATATATAAAAGATGAGTTCCAGATCCAAGTGTCAGATGGAAATATAGTGATATACTCATGGGGAATAAATAATTCTCTGCCGTTTGAATAGCGCTATGTGCTATTTATAAAGCTTTGCAAATCCCACAAATTCATATTCGCAGCCTGCGCCCTGTCCTATCCCTTCATCAACACGTACCGTTATTTTCCTGATATTATCTGCTCCGTTTGAGTCCAGGGCTTTTTTAATATTTGTTGTAATATATTGGCACAGATCCTCGGCGCTTGCCGATCCTGTGGGCAGGAACATGATATCTTCTAAAGGGAGCACATATTTTTTATTGCTTCCGATGATTTCGATCGATACGCTCTCACTTTTCTTTATCAGGAGACGCGGGTCTTTTTCCGCTATCAGGACTTTATGGTCAAGCCTGTCGCATATCCTGTTAACTATCCCTTTGATCGTTTCAAAATCAATAATGAACTCGCCTTTTAGTTCACCCTCAAGCTTCACGCTGACCGCATAAGTATGACCGTGAAGGCATCCGCATTTGGGGTGATTTGGGATGAAATGGCATGAAGAAAACCGCAGTTTTGCCATCCAGCCGTCTATTTCAATGAACATGAGAATTCTTAAGTACTCATGCCAGTATAATCTTTTCCCAAGTTCATTTTTTTGTGGTGTAACAATATTTTATTGGTAATATATTTTATCACGGGGATAACTCCAACCCGGATGGTAACTCTCTTTAAAAACCGACAAAACTTTAAGCTTAATTGCTGTGTAGATGCGTTAAAGTGATAAAATGCAGATACTACTTATTCATTCTGATTTCATAGAATATGAAACGAAAAAAAGCACGCCTGTTGCTGAAAAAATAGATGATGACCTCAAGAAGGGGAGGATGGAAGAGGTTCTCACTGTCTTTGTAGCTGTTGAAAAAAGTGACGAAGATCAGATCGAAAATGCTGCAGTGAAAACTGTTGTGGAGATAAAAAAGGTCACAGAACAGGTAAAGACGAACCGCGTGATGTTATATCCGTATGCTCATTTAAGTTCAAGCCTTTCATCGCCAAAAGCAGCGATCGAAGCCCTCAAGAAAATAGAGGAATTATTAAAGGAAGCTTCCTTTGAAGTAAAGCGCGCGCCATTTGGGTGGTATAAATCCTTCACTATTAAATGCAAAGGTCATCCCCTCTCCGAACTTTCAAGAACGATAAGATCAGGTGAAGAAAAATGCATCACGGTAATAAAAGAGAAAGAAGAAGTTGTTTCCGAAGCCCTGAAATCCGAGGCAAAAGCAACTTCTTACTGGCACATCCTGACACCTGGTGGAGAGCTTCTTAAACCCGATGAATTCGATTTCACAGGTCATGATAATCTTAAGAAATTCGTAAATTATGAAATTCACAAGAGCCGGGTTGTTGACAAGATCCCGCCGCATGTTGAACTTATGAGACGGCTTGAGCTTGCTGATTACGAACCTGGCTCAGATTCAGGGAATATGAGATTTTACCCGAAAGGGCGGCTCATGAAGAGCCTTATTGAGACGTATGTGCTCGATGAAACGGCAAAGATGGGTGCCATGGAAGTCGAGACTCCGATAATGTATGATATGAACCATCCGACATTAAAGAAATACCTTGACCGTTTCCCTGCACGCCAGTACTCAATCGAGGCTGACAAGAAACAGCTATTCCTGCGCTTTGCGGCATGTTTCGGCCAGTTCCTCATGAATCACGACATGACCATATCTTACAGGAACCTTCCGCTTCGTATGGTTGAACTTACACGTTACAGCTTCAGAAAAGAGCAAAGCGGCGAGCTTGTGGGATTGCGGCGGCTTCGCGCATTTACGATGACTGACATGCATTCCCTGTGCATGGATATGGATGAGGCAATGGTGCAATTCAATGAACAGTACAACATGTGCATAAATGTCCTTTCAAAGATCGGGATTGATTTGAATGATTATGAAGTAGCCATCCGCTTTACCAGGGACTTCTATGAAGAGAACAGGGATTTCATAGTCGGTCTTGTCAAAACCGTCAATAAACCCGTACTGATAGAACTCTGGGACCAGAGATTCTTCTATTTTGTCCTCAAATTCGAGTTCAATTTCATCGATGCGATAGACAAGGCAAGCGCCCTGTCAACAGTTCAAATAGACGTTGAGAATGCAGAACGGTATGACATAAAGTACATCGACCAGAAAGGAGCGGAAAAAAGACCCTTTATCCTGCACTGCTCACCAAGCGGCGCCATTGAGAGGTGCATCTATGCACTCCTTGAGAAGGCGTCTATGAACTCGGAAAAAGGAATTGTCCCCATGTTCCCGTTATGGCTTTCACCCACTCAGGTACGCGTGATCCCGGTTGCGCAAATGCACATGGGATTTGCTGAAAAAGTGGCTGAAATGATAAACGGCAGAGTGGATATCGATGACCGTGAAGAGACCGTTGGTAAAAAGATCCGCGATGCTGGAAAAGATTGGATACCATATGTGGTTGTGGTTGGCGATGATGAGGTAAATAGCGGGAATCTCAGTGTAACGGTGAGGAGCGAATCAGCCCCGAACAAGCCTGCTAATGTTAAGATGGGCATTGAGGAACTCAATGAAAGGATATCAAAAGAAGTCGCTAGCTTTCCATTCAAGAGACATCCGCTTTCTATGAAGTTGTCAGCAAGACCACGGTTTGTGTAGTCTTTTTTGCAGCCATTTCAAATTTAAATATGGTCCATAAATTCGATGCAAAGAAGGCCGGAATACTTGATGATCCGGAAAGAGTGAAGATTTTAGACCCGGATAATATTCTTGATAAGTTAGAGCTTACGGGAAAAACGGTGTTTGCAGACCTTGGCTGCGGAACAGGGTTTTTTTCAATTCCTGCAGCAAGGCGAGTGAAAAAGGTGTTTGCTCTTGATATTGCGCAGGAAATGCTTGATATTCTCAGTGAAAATATCAAAAAAGAAAAAATCACCAACATTGAAGTCATTCTCTCAGGAGAATCTTCTATTCCAATTTCGGATCAGTCCGTCGATTTCCTTCTCATGGCTAATGTTTTCCATGAGCTTGAAGACAAGTTAGCCTTGTTAAAAGAAGTAAAACGTGTTCTTAAGATGAATGGGCGACTAATTATAATAGACTGGAAAAAAATGGAAATGGATTTTGGCCCTCCCCTTCAAGAACGGTTCGATGAGAAAGAGGTCATAGATGCATGTTATGAAAATGGATTCATGCTTATTGAAATATCAAATATTGGACCCTATAACTATTTGCTGATATTTGGTCGAACATGAAAATTATCAAAAAACGGCAATTCGAATGGTTACTGAACAGGATAAATGATCAGGATAAATGATCAGGATAAATGATCAGGATAAATGATCAGGAATCATTTATATAGCAATAAACCAATAATCTTTAGTGGAGGTAAATTTATGGGAATGATGGACGGTTACGGCTATAACATGAGTACCGGGATGTGGATATTAGGGTTCATATTCTGGATTCTGATTCTTGCAGGACTTGTACTGCTTATCAAATACTTATGGCAGGGCACGGGAGTTAAAGGGGCACAGGAATCAGCGCTTGAGATCCTGAAGAAAAGGTATGCAAAAGGAGAGATAAATAAGGAAGAATTCGAAGAAAAAAAGAAAGATCTCATATGATTTTCCTAATTAAACATATTAAAATCTGGAACAAATTGACCATGATTGGGCGCCCAGGGCCGAGACAGATCGCAGGAATTTCCCCAGGATTTTTCCTATGAAACTCTGATGAGTCATGGCCTCATACACGAAGGATGAAAAACTTGATAATCCCACTCATTCATTATTAGAATATGGGCAGTGAAGGCTGCACGTTTGTTGAGACAAAGATCTCGCCTTTATGAAACTAGCCATTAAATGATCGGATACACGAATGCGTCTTCGAACGCGTATAGTAAAATGTACCTGTAAGGATTATATCATCTGCCCATACAAACATTCGATATATGCCAAGAAGGACTTTAGAAGCATTTATAGTTGAAGCTGTAAATAAAAATACCATTTTTCGGCTCAATTTTCAAAATGAGTTCTTATATTAGTGAAAATGACTTAATCAAAGATTTGTAGATGGCACCTGAGCTATTCGGTTTGTAGATGTTTTTCATAGTAAAAACTTTGTTTTTCATGTTTCATGCATGAGTCGAAGACTCATAAGCGTTTTTTTGGGAAAAGATAATATATTTTTTTTGGCCAAATCATTATATACTTCTTCTTCATTTAAGACGCAAAGTACGATGCGTATATATTACGCAAGTTGAAGTCGATCAAAGTCGGATTTGATGAATTGCAGGGCCAATGCGATTTTCGTAAGCCCACAAATGCGTGTAAGTCAAAATCTATTTGTGAAGACATATTTGCAATGACCTTTCCGGGTCTGCAACTTGCAGTAAAAATACTCCCACGTATTAATTTAAATATTGTAGACAAAGGAGGAAAAAAATGTCACATCCGCACAGACCAAGACGCGGTTCTATTGCATACAGTCCGCGTGTGAGAGCAAAAAGCGAAGTAGCCCGTGTGAGAGCATGGCCTGTACAAAAAGAGGCAAAGCTTTTAGGATTTGCAGGATACAAGGCCGGTATGACACATATCATAATGAGAGATGAGATCCCCAACAGTTTAACGAACGGTATGGAAATTTCAGTCCCTGTAACCATTATGGAAGTCCCTGCGATGAAAGTTGCAGCAATACGGATTTATAAAAATACTACTTATGGGGCTTCTGCGATAGCTGAAGCATGGACAACCGAGCTTGATAAAGAACTCAACAGGGCGATGATCATACCGAAGAAACATGATCTTCCGGCTGCTATTGCCAAGATCGAACAGCTCATAAAAGACGGCATCGCCAAAGATATAAGATTAGTTATGTACACGATGCCTGAAAAAGTCACAGGTATCCCGAAGAAAACACCTGAGATCATGGAGAATAATATAGGGGGAACAGATCTGATGGCGCGTTTCCAGTATGCAAAAGGTCTCCTGGGCAAGAACATCAGCATTAATGATGTTTTCAATAACGGCGACATGATCGACCTTGTCGGGATAACAATCGGCAAAGGATTGCAGGGTCCGGTCAAACGATGGGGTATCCAGTTACAGAAATCCAAGCACTCAAGAGCAGGAAGCGTCAGGGAAATAGGCACACTGGGACCATGGCATCCATCACGAGTAAGCTGGAGAGTTCCACAATTGGGGCAAATGGGATATCACCAGAGAACAGAATTCAATAAGAGGATCATGCAGATGGGCAAAGATGGGAAAACCGTTACTCCCGATGGCGGATTCTTAAACTATGGAATTCTCAGGAATGATTATGTAATTATTAAGGGAAGCATACCCGGACCAGTAAAGAGATTGGTACGCATGAGACCCGCTATCAGACCGAAGAAACAATCACAGGGCCAGGCACCTGAAATATCGTATGTAAGCCTTGAATCAAAGCAGGGGTGATCCCATGGATTTGAATATAATAGACTTATCAGGAAATTCCACGAAAAAAATTACTTCAAAACTATTTGATGAGCCATATCGTCCCGATCTTATAAAAAAGGCAGTACTTGCGTCACAGGCTAATCGCATGCAGCCCTATGGACCACATATGTATGCCGGATTAAGGACATCCGCTGAAGGATGGGGTCCGGGAAGAGGCGTATCACGTGTTGCCAGAATTATGAATGGCAGCAAGGCAGCAAGGATCCCGCAGGCGGTTAAAGGCAGGCAGGCACATCCTCCCAAGCCCGAAACGGACAGGACTGAAAAAATCAACGATAAGGAGCGCAAGAAAGCAATAAGATCGGCGCTTGCAGCGACCGGAAATGTTGAACTTGTAAAAAAGAGAGGACACCAGTTCTCTGCGGCATTACCACTGGTCGTTGCGGATGAACTTAGCGCCCTGACAAAAACAAAAGATGTAAGATCATTCCTTGAGGCAGCTAAACTGTGGGATGATATCATTAGAGCAAAACAAACAAGAGTTCGTGCAGGTAAAGGAAAACTGCGTGGCAGGCGATATAAACAACCCAAAAGCATCCTGATCGTCACAGCAGAAGACAAGGGTGTAGTTAAGGCTGCACGTAACCTTGCCGGCGTCGATATAGTCAATTATGACCAGCTCAATGCTGAATTACTGGCTCCCGGAACACATGCGGGGCGCCTGACAATTTATACCGAGTCTGCAATTTCAAAACTCGAGGAGGCAATGGAATGATACAGCATCCTTACGTAACAGAAAAAGCGACATTGATGGCTGAAAAGGACAATGTCCTTCAGTTCATAGTTGATACCAATGATACAAAACCAATAGTGAAAAGAGAGATAGAGTCACTCTTTAAGGTAAAGGTAGAACGCATCAATATAATGATGACATCAAAAGGAAAAAAGAAAGCCATAGTGAGTTTTGCAGAGGCAAATACGGCCACGGAACTTGCGTCAAGGCTGGGAATATTTTAAGGTGAGAATATGGGACATAGAATTATTTCACAAAGCAGGGGAAAAGGTTCTCCAACATATAAAGCGCCTTCTCATAAATTCAAAGCAAATCTCGAACACCTGAAAGTAGAGGAAGGAATTGTAATTGGAAAAGTGCTTGAGATCATACATGATACAGCACGTTCCGCTCCAATTGCACGCATTTCATTCAGTAATGGCCAGGAGAGGCTGATGCTTATCCCGGAAGGCATCGAAGTAAACCAGGAAATACAGTGCGGCATTTCAGCTCCGGTTGAGCCGGGAAATACCCTGGTACTTGCAGAGATCCCGGAAGGAATACCGATCTGTAATGTGGAATCACAGCCAGGTGATGGCGGGAAATTTGCCCGCGCCACCGGAATGTACGGTATACTTGTAGCTCATGATGTAGGCAAGACAGTCGTGCAGCTTCCAAGCGGCGAAATGAAATGGCTAAATCCGAAATGCAGGGCAACCATCGGGGTTGTTGCAGGAAGCGGAAGGACCGAGAAACCATTCGTCAAGGCAGGAAAAAAATTCTACAGGATGAAAGTTAGAGCGCGCAAATGGCCAAGAAGCAGAGGCGTAGCGATGAATGTGGTTGACCATCCTTTCGGAGGCGGAGGTCGCCAGCATCCAGGCAGACCAAAGACAGTAGCCAGAGGGACGCCCCCAGGAAGAAAAGTCGGTTCTATTGCCGCAAGAAGGACAGGATATAAGAGGTGAATTAAATGGCAAGACGAGAATCATCGAAAATACCAAAGAGGAAGGGTGAATTTACATTCAGAGGTAAATCGTTAGAGGAGCTCAAAAAATTAAGTCAGGATGAGTTCGCACTCCTTGTACCTTCAAGACAGCGCCGCACCCTGCAGCGCGGATTGTCAGAGGATCATAAGAAATTACTGCATAAAGTCAAAATAAAAGACCCGAATATCAGGACACATTTACGGGATATGATCGTCCTGCCGGAAATGGTCGGTATGAAAATAGCGATCCATAGCGGCAAAGAGTTCATGCCAATAGATATTCTTCCCGAAATGATGGGTCATTATTTTGGTGAATTCGTGTTAACACGTAAGAAGGTCTCTCACGGTGCAGCAGGTATAGGCGCAACAAAATCAAGCAAATTTGTTCCATTGAAGTGATTTACATGAAATTAAATTTCTCTATTGAACCCGCACCCGAGAAAACATCAAAGGCTATGGGCAAGGAACTTCATATTTCAAGAAAACACGCACATGAGATCGCCACGGCGATCAAAGGCATGAATCTTGAAATTGCACAAAAATTTCTTGAAAATGTAGCAGCATTGAAACAGGCTGTGCCATATAAAAGATTCACACGAAATATCCCGCACAGGAAAGGCATGTGCACCGGAAGGTACCCACAGAAGGCTGCAAAGGAATTCCTCAAGGTTTTAAAAAATACACAAAGCAATGCTACATATAAAGGCCTTGATCCAGTAACCATGAGGATCTCTCATATCACGACCAGGAAAGGCCATACTTATATGGGGCAATATCCCAGGGCACAGGGAAGAGCTACGCCAAAAAGGGGAGAAACCGTTACATTAGAAATGATAGCAGAGGTGCAATAATGGGCGTCGAAAGAAAATTCGTCAAAAATGGATTTGACAAGACCCAGATGGCAGAATACTTTTCCAAACAACTGGAAAGGGCAGGTTATGGAGGCATGAATATCAACAGGACCCCAATGGGTACCCAGGTTACTATATTTGCCGAAAAACCAGGTATGATCATCGGAAAGGGTGGAAGGACGATCCATAAGCTCACACATGATCTTGAAACGGTTTTCCGTGTTGATAATCCACAAATAGATGTTCAGGAAGTAAAAGTCCCTGAACTGAATGCGCAGATGATGGCTTCAAGACTGGCCGGAGCTATTGAACGCGGATTATACTTCAGGAAAGCCGGTCATAACATGCTAAGAAGAATAATGGAATCCGGGGCGCTTGGATGCGAAATAGATATTGCCGGCAAATTGACAGGTCCGAGAAAAAGAACTGAAAAGTTCGTAGCAGGTAATATGCTTCACGCAGGTAACCCCGCAATGGAACTTGTTGACAAGGGCTTTGCAATTGCCATAAAGAAACTCGGTGTTATAGGATGCCGTGTAAGGTTGATCCGACCGACAGTTAAACTCCCGGGCAGGTTCAAGATCGCAGAGGTTTCCGCTCCACAGGAATCTGTTCCTGTTGCAAAGAAGCCGGAAGGTATAAAGGAACTCGTTAAGACTGTCCCGGTAGAAACGCCAGAGATCAAGAAACCAGAACCTGAGATCACAAAGGAAACAATTCCGGAAGAAGGACATTCGGGCAATATCGAAGAACGGATGCACGGCGATGTTCTTGAACATAAACATTCAGAGTATGATTATTGGCACCCAGCTTCACGAACCCATAAGCAGGAGGAGTAAGCGATGGCAATATTAAGATCTGAGGAAATCCGGAAAATGAATCTTGATGAGAGACAGGATGAACTTGACAAACTTGTGATGGAATTAATAAGGGAACGAGCCGTAACTTCAGCAGGCGGCGCCCCTGAAAGTCCAGGAAAGATCAAGGAGATCCGAAGAACGATAGCACGTATAAAAACGATCCAGACGGAGCCTAAAAAAGAATGAAGCTGACACCACAGAATATCATACACCATGAACTCATCGGTCTTGATACTAAAGTAGTGGACAGCACGAACATGTCCCTCATCGGAATAGAGGGAAGAATAGTTGATGAAACAAAAAACCTATTGACCATAGGAACTGATGACCAGGAAAAAAATATCCCAAAATCCTGTTCATCTTTCATATTCACAATTCCACCGGTTAATGGCAAACGTTACTTGCCGTTAACAATAAAAGTCGATGGAAGATTATTGCTCTCGCAACCCGAAAACAGAATCCAGACAAAATTTAAGAAGAAATTCAGGAAATAGAAGAGGTATAATAATGACACGTGATATTGGGTTGGATGTTCAACCGCCAACAAAAGAATGCACAGATCCGAATTGTCCATTTCATGGCACCCTGTCAGTAAGAGGACAGGTCTTAAGTGGAGTAGTAGTAAGCGATAAAATGGATAAAACAGTAGTCGTGCAGAGAACATATGTAAAAAAGAATGTAAAATATGAGCGATATGAGAAAAGAAAGTCAAAAGTCCATGCTCATAATCCCCCGTGCATAAATGCTGCTGAGGGAGCAAATGTAACGATTGCTGAATGCCGTCCCCTGAGCAAGACAAAATCCTACGTAATAGTAGAGGTGTCAAAATGAGAGGAATGAAAGCTAAGATCCCTCGTGCATTAAACACGGCGAGCCGAATGGAATGCGCGGATAATACGGGTGCGAGGATAGTGGAAGTCATATCAGTATTGAAATACCGCGGTGTCAGGAACAGATATCCTCGCGGCGGTATTGGAGATACCTTAATTGTAAGCGTCAAGAAAGGAACACCGGAAACCAGGAAACAGGTTTTCAAAGCTGTCATAATACGCCAGAAAAAAGAATTCAGGCGGCCGGATGGAATGAGGGTTTCTTTTGAAGATAATGCAGTAGTGATCGTAGATGATGAAGGCGTGCCCAAAGGTACTGAAATAAAAGGCCCTGTAGCCAGGGAAGCGGCGGAACGTTACTCCAAAATATCATCCGCAGCCTCTATAATCGTATAGGTGAGATAATGGTATCAACACAACCAAGAAAACAGAGAAAATCAAGGTATCAGGCACCTTTCCATTTAAGACATAAATTAATGGGTGCATTGTTAAGCCCTGAACTTCGGGAAAAACATAAGATCAAAAGCATTCCGGTCCGTGTAGGGGACGTAGTAAAATTAATGCGCGGAGATCACAAAGGAAAAGAAGGAAAAGTCGCAGTGGTCAATCTTACAAGCATGACAATTACGGTTGATGGTGTAAGTGTGACAAAATCAGATGGCACAGAGGTCCCTAGACCCGTCCAGCCTTCAAATGTAATGATAACGAAATTAGAAACCAAAGATGATAAGCGCCTGGGTGATTAAATGGCAAGACATCAGAAAAGAGTAGCAGCGCCGATATCATGGCCTATTACAAGAAAAACACATCATTGGGTAGTCGGTGCTAATGCGGGAGCCCATTCAATGGAAACTGGTATTCCATTACTGGTAGTAGTGCGTGACATTCTTAAAGTCGCAAACAATGCCAGGGAAGCCAGGAAAATAATAAACGAAAAAAATATATGCGTAGATGGCGTGCCCAGGACAGATTATAAACATATGGTAGGGCTGTTCGATATTGTATCGATACCTGCAACAAATGAATATTATCGTGTCCTGCTTGATAACCACAACAGGTTCAAACTATTCAAAGAAGATGCCAGCGCTGCAAAGTTGTGCAGGATTAATAACAAGACTATTGTCAGGAAAGGGGCCGTTCAGCTAAACCTTCATGATGGCACAAATCTTCTTGCATCCAATGATTACAAGACTTTTGATACGGTAATTCTTGATACAAAAAGAAATATCGTAAAACACATTGGATATAAACCCGGCAATCTTGCTATGATCGTTGGTGGGGAACACTCGGGAGAGATCGGGAAGATAAAGCAGATCCGAAAAGTAAGAGGTTCGGGGACGAACATGGTAGCCATATCGAATGAACAAGATTTTGAAACGATCGAAGATTATGTCTACGTCATAGGTGAAAACACACCTGAGATAAAGGTGGTTTAGATGAATACGATGAGAAAACCTTCGATCGATAAAGTCACAGTACATATCTGCACAGGAGAAAGCGGCGAGAGATTGACCAATGCAGAAAAACTGCTCGGGACGATCGTTAAGCAAAAACCTGTCAGATCCATAGCCAAGAAAACCCTGCCGAATTTTTCGATCAAAAAACATGAACCCATAGGCTGCAAAGTGACCTTGAGAGGAAAAAATGCCCAGGAGTTCCTTAAGACCGCATTGAAGATCATTGAGAACAGGATAAATGCATCACAATTCGATGAGAACGGGAATTTTTCATTCGGGGTTGAAGAACATACCGATTTTCCCGGCATGAAATACGATCCTTCGATAGGCATTTATGGAATGGATATTAACGTGGCTTTAAAAAGAGCGGGATACAGGATACGAACCCGGAAGATCGAGAATCATAAAATATCCCATGAACACAGATTGAAAAAAGAAGACGCTATTTCCTTTGTAAAAGAGAAATACGGTGCGGAGGTAATTTAAATGGAAAGAAGTAATAAGAAATTCGGAGCCGGTGCCAATGCCTGCAAACGCTGCGGCAGGAAACAGGGGCTTGTCCGGAAATACGGATTATACCTCTGCAGACAGTGCTTCAGGGACACGGCATACCAGATGGGCTTTGAGAAATATACATAGGTGATATAATGTTATTAGATCCACTTGCAGATGCATTATCAACAATAAAAAATGCAGAAATCATAGGCAAACCAGATTGCACTCTCCGCCCGGCCTCAAAGCTTATAGGAAACGTGCTTAAGGTCATGAAGGAAAAAGGCTTTATCGGCGATTTTGAATTCATGGATGATGGGAAATCTGGTATTTTTAAGGTACAGCTTAAAGGAAAAATCAACAAATGCGGAGTAATCAGACCGCGACATGCCGTGAAGAATACCGACTTTGAGAAATGGGAAAAACGGTATTTGCCAGCAAAGGGCTTTGGCTCTATTATCCTGACGACCCCTGATGGTGTAATGACCCACAGTGAAGCCAGGGATAATGGCATTGGCGGAGAATTACTCGCTTACGTTTATTAGGTGAAAAATATGGAAACCAAAAGAACAATCCAGATCCCTGAGGGCGTTAATATCAATATCGATACCGTAAATGTCTCGGTATCAGGTCCACAGGGTCAACTCCAGAAAAAACTCTGGTATCCGGGAGTTGCCATAAAGAAAGCTGATTCAGAAGTTTTTGTGGAAACAAACAGCCCACGAAGAGAACAGCTTGCAATTCTGGGCACATATGAATCCCATTTAAAAAATATGATCACTGGTGTTACAACAGGATACGAATCTAAGATGAAAGTCGTATATTCACATTTCCCTATACAGATAAAAACCGAAGGGAACAGGGTGATAATAGGCAATTTCCTTGGTGAAAAGAAGGCAAGGAAAGCCAATATAATGGGTAATACCAAAGTCACAATAAAAGGTGACCAGGTCATTCTCAACGGGATCAATAAGGAAGATGTAGGTCAGACAGCTGCCAACATCCGTCAGGCTACAAAAATAAGAAAATTTGACCCCAGGGTATTCCAGGATGGGGTTTACCTCGTGGAGCAGTAAGGACGGTGAAAATATGGAAGAAGAAGCAATAAAACAGCTTACAACTATAGATGGTGTTGGCAAGACGAAAGCTAAACTCCTTTATGATGCCGGATTCCAGACAATAGAATCTATACAAAAGGTGGATGAAATTGAGATCACTGGCATAAAAGGAATAGGCGAAAAACTTGGAAAGAAACTAAAAGCCTCTGCTGACAAGATGGTTGTTGAAGACGAGACTAAAGAAGAATTAAAGCCTGTTGAAAAAGTAGATGTTTCACCTGTAGCAATTACACTTGATGCAGAGACAAAGAGACTTCTTAATGCGAGGAAAATACAGAAAAGCAAGAAACCCACATTCAAGCAAACAGATTCCCACAAGAAGAAGAAGCTTGCAGATTACTGGAGAAAACCGGACGGGATACACAATAAGACACGATATGCAAAACATGGAAAATGTCCTCTTGTTGAAGCAGGATACGGAAGTCCTGCAGCAGTCCGGGGGCTTCATCCTTCGGGTTTTGAAGAGATCATTGTAAATAATGTTAAAGATCTTGGATCAGTTAAAATTGACAAACAGGCTGCCAGGATAGCCCGGACAGTAGGCGCAAAAAAGCGCAGCGATATTGAGAATAAAGCTGCTGAATTGGGATTAAGGATACTGAACCCCACAAGGAAGGTAGAATAAAATGACAGATCTGGCAAATCAGAGACGATTAGCGGCGCAGGTTATGGACGTTGGGGTCAACCGCGTATGGATGAATCCTGAAGCATACAAGGATATATCGCAGGCCCTGACAAGGGAAGATATCAGAAACCTGATCACTGAAAAGAAGATCATGAAACGGGCTATCCAGGGAGTTAGCCGCGGCAGGGCCCGAAAAGCTGATGAGGCCCGCTCATATGGGCACAGGAAAGGACATGGCTCAAGGTCAGGAGCAAAAGGCGCAAGGAACCCAAAGAAGGAACAATGGATGAAAAAAATTCGTGCATTGCGAAGCCAGCTTAAGGAAATGAAAGAAAATAAGGCAATAGAAGTTTCCACTTACAGGAAATTATACCGCAAAGCCAAAGGCGGGGAATATAGGAGCAGGGCGCATCTTATTGCCCATATAGAGCAGCTCAAAGCCAAGGAGGCTTGAACATGGCGACTGGATCAAGATACAGGGTAAAATTTAGAAGAGTAAGAATGGGCAAGACGGATTATCGAGCAAGAAAACAATTGCTGATATCGAGAAAACCCAGACTTGTAGTCAGGAAAAGCCTGAAAAATACACAGATACAGATAATAGTACCAGAACAGTCCGGAGATGTAACATTGGTTTGTGCCAATACTCAGGATCTGAAAAAATACGGCTTTAATGCCGCGACCGGAAATATAACATCTGCTTATCTTGCCGGGTTATTGCTGGGTTACAAGGCCAAGAAAAAAGGACAAACCGAAGCAATAGCTGACCTGGGATTATATCATGCCACGAAAGGAGGCTTATTGTTTGCTGCAATTAAAGGTGCGGTAGACGCAGGTCTTGAAATACCACATGACCCGAAAATATTCCCGTCGCAAGACAGGATCATGGGTAAGCATATTGATAAATACAGGAAAACCAATATCGCAGAACAATTCACAGCAGTGAAGCAAAAGATAGAGGGCGAATTCAGGTGAGTAATATGAGAGATAAAGGATTTGAACAACCAAAAGTGGAATGGATCCCTCAGACAAGACTGGGTAAACTGGTCAAAGAGGGACAGGTCACGACAATGAGTGAAGCCCTTGCATCGGGATTACCCATCAGGGAATTCCAGATCGTGGACGCATTGCTTCCAGAGATCAGGGATGAAGTTCTTGACATAAATATGGTCCAGAGAATGACAGACTCAGGAAGAAGAGTTAAATTCAGGGCAACTGTCATCGTGGGCAATGGCGATGGTTTTATTGGAATTGGCGAAGGAAAGGATGTACAGGTCGGAGTAGCCATCCGGAAAGCAATAGACACTGCCAAGATGAACATAGTTGCGATCAAACGCGGCTGCGGCTCATGGGAATGCGGCTGCGGGCAGGGGCATACCGTGCCTTTTGAGGTAGATCGCAAAGCTGGAAGCGTGGAAGTAAAGTTGATGCCGGCTCCAAGAGGACTTGGTCTTGCTTCAGGCGGAACGGCAAAAAAGGTGCTTGAGATCGCCGGTATTAAGGATGTCTGGACAAAAGTGAGCGGTGAGACGCGAACAACCCTGAATTTCGCAAAAGCGACATTCGATGCTCTTATTAGAACAACGACCATGAAGGTGTAAAAATGTTAGCTATAGTAAAAATTCGGGGAGAAGTAAAAACCAGGCAGGATATCAGGGATACATTAAGAATGCTGCGCCTTGACAGAGTAAATCATTGTGTAGTAGTTCCTGAGAATCCGACCTATAAGGGAATGATCCATAAGGCAAAAGATTACGTAGCATGGGGAAATATAACCCCTGAAATGCTGGCGCAGATGCTTGAAAATAGAGGCAAGCTTGAAGGCGGGGATGACCTGACAGAGGAATACCTGAGTGCGAATACAAAATTCAAATCCTTTAATGAACTGGCAAAAGCCATATGCGATGGGAGCACATCATTTTCTGATGTTCCTAAATTAAAACCAGTTTTTCGGATGCATCCGGCAAGGAAAGGTCTAAAAGGTACTAAGAGAACCTTCCAGGAAGGAGGAGATCTTGGATTCCATGGGCCCAAGATCAATGCCCTGTTAAATAAAATGAGGTAAATATAATGAGCAAACAAAAGACTAAGAAATTCAGGGGATCAAGGACATGTGGCGGAGGCACACATAAGAACCGGAGAGGTGGAGGCAGCCGCGGAGGACGCGGAAATGCCGGAACATGCAAACATCATTTTGTCCGCTCAATGCAGCGTGGCTTGAGTTTTGGAAAGCATGGTTTCAAACGCCCGCAGTCAGTAACATCTCAAGACATAATCGTAAATATTGGAGAGATCGATGAAGCTGCCGAGGGACTCGTATTAGATGGATTTGCAGAGAAAAAAGGTAATGCATATCACATAGACCTTGGCAATATCGGTATAGATAAAGTACTTGGAAGCGGAAAGGTAACAAAATCCCTTTTCTTGACCGCATCCGAGTTCTCGTCTGTCGCGAAACAGAAGATCGAAGAAGCTAAAGGGCAGGCAATAACCCAATCTGAAGAACCAGAGACATCAGTACAAGAGTAATAAAATTATGGCATTTGAAAGTCTTGCACCACTATTGAACCGCCTTCCTGCGGTGAAACGCCCGGAAGGTCATGTACATTTTAAGAAAAAACTTGGATGGACATTGGGAATACTTGTCCTGTATTTCGTCCTGGCAAATATTCCTTTATTCGGGCTGGATAAAAACTCGATAGACCTTTTTGAACTTTACAGGGCATTCTTTGCCGGAGCATCGGGTTCGCTGATGGTCCTGGGAATAGGCCCCATAGTCACGGCTTCAATAGTACTGCAGTTGCTTGTAGGCGCAAATGTCATAAAAATGGATCTTACTGATCCGCACCAACAGGCTATTTTCCAGGGATTGCAGAAACTTATGGTTTTTGTGATGGTAATTCTTGAAGCCCTGCCTCAGATACTTGGCGGGTTCATGAAAGCGGACGCTGGCCTTGCAGCCCATCTTGGAGTGAATGTAAGTTTTATAACGTTCCTGATATTTATTCAAGTATGTATGGGCGGCGTATTGATCCTCTACATGGATGAAATAGTTTCAAAGTGGGGTATAGGCTCAGGCGTAGGAATGTTCATTATTGCCGGCGTATCCCAGCAGATCGTCCAGGGTATTTTCAACTGGAAAGCCGATAATACCGGAGCCCCTATTGGAATCATTCCGAAATGGGTGTGGATGGCAGGCCCTACCTCTGGTATCGATATGAATTATATTCTTGGCAACCCGATAGTCTTCCTCTATAGCGCAGGCATCCTCGCGTTATTAAGTACCATCCTCATATATCTCATGGTCGTTTACGTTGAAAGTACACGCATTGAGATCCCGCTTGCCCATGCAGCGGTCAGAGGCGCACGAGGTCGTTTTCCTGTCAAACTCATATATGCAAGCGTTCTTCCAATGATCCTTGTGAGGGCATTGCAGGCAAACATACAGATGGTAGGTCTTATACTCTCAAGCAGGGGATTCACATTACTGGGACATTTTCAACAGGGAACGCCAGTTGGTGGTCTTATGTATTATCTCTCTCCAATAAACGGACCGAGTGACTGGATACCCTCTCTTGTAGGACCGAGATTCACAAGCCTGGGAGTTGCAGAACCTGCAATATGGCAGATAATCCTGCATGTCTTTACCGATGCCTTTATGCTTATTATCGGCGGCATAATCTTTGCCCTGTTCTGGATCGAAACAACAGGAATGGGTGCAAAGAATGTGGCAGAAAAGATCCAGAAATCCGGAATGCAGATCCCGGGATATCGCCGAAGCAGCGGGACGCTTGAACGTGTAATGCAGCGGTATATCCCCAAGGTCACTGTAATCGGAGGAGCGTTCATAGGCGTTCTTACTCTTATCGCAAGTCTTCTTGGTACTCTCGGAGGTGCGGGAGGAACAGGATTATTGCTGACCGTAAGCATCATGTACAGGCTGTATGAGGATATCGCCAGCCAGCAGATGATGGAAATGCACCCGATGATGAGAAGCTTCTTCGGGAAGGAATAGACGAAAAAATCATAAGAATTGCAGAACTTGGTTCTGCAGTTTTTTTAATATGATTTCTCTGTTTTATTTAAATAACATGTATCCGGCCTCAACATATCCGAATTCAATTAGAGAAATTAACAACTAACTACGAAGAACTCAATACGAACTCACTCTACTGGAGTTCGTTTCAGATCGTACAAGTTCGCTGTTGACGTTATTTTGTTTTTGATTTTTGTGTTAAATAAATAATGTTCTTAATTCCCACAATAACTTGGGATTTTTCTTGAATAAGATCGGCAGCATTTTTGGCAAAGGCATTTTACTCGTATCTATCTCCTCAAGGGAATGAGCAAGCTGGTTTAACTGCTCATCTGAAAGCTTTACCAGGAGATTTTTGACCATAAGTGATTTGCTTAATTCCTTACCAATTGTTTCACGCCACCTGTCTTCATATTCATTTAATGTCCGGACAGAATAATCTCCCCTTTGTTTTGCTCTGATACAAACTTCCGCTGCGATCTTTCCTGCATCCATCGCATTAATAATGCCTCCTCCGGTCAAAGGATCGGACTGCCTCGCTGCATCTCCTACAAGAATAAGACCATTAGCTACCGTTTGTTTTATCGGCCCGCTTACAGGGACACCTCCGACGACAATTTCTATTATCTTACCTTCTGGCAAATAATTTTTCATGAAATTCTCAAGAAGCGAAATAGGTCGGATATTCCCGCATTTACTTCCAAGGATACCCAGACCGACATTCGCGGTGTGCGGACCCTTAGGGAATATCCACACGTACCCGCCAGGAGTATATTTTTGTCCAAGGAAAAATTTGCTATATTCGCCTGCTTCAATATTTGAAACAAGGAACTGGGCGCAGGTATCGATATCTGCGGGCTTCAAAGATGTATCAATTCCCCCCCACCGTCCCACTTTCGACTCAACCCCATCTGCCCCTATAACAATGTCAGCTTTGATCTCATAGTTCTCTCCCATATACATGGCATTTATGCCCGTGATACAACCATTATTTTTTAATAGTCCCGTGGCTCTTGTTTTCACCATAACTTCCGCGCCTGCCATGGCAGCCAGCTGTGCAAGTGCGCGGTCAAAGACCTTCCTTTCAAGAGTATAACCTGCTTTTCCGCCTGAGTCTTCTTCGGACATCTTTATCTGGGTGCCATCGGGCGCAATTATCTTTGAGCCTTCCACTTCTGCAGCTATCCATCTTTTATCAGGCTGGATATGTTTGATCAATGCTTCCTTTGCAACGCCTTCAGCGCATCTTACGGGATCGCCTATTTCCTGTCTTTTCTCAATGAGCAATACATCGAGTCCTCCTTCTGCACAGGTTTTTGCCGTAATCGAGCCCCCAGGACCTGCTCCCACAACAACAACATCATACTTTTGCTTCATTTGACCACCACCAGCGCGCCCACAGGACATATCTTTGCACATACACCACAATTTGTGCAGGTATTATCCACTTCTATCCAGGTTTCCACAAGCTCAAGCGCCCCAACAGGGCATACTCCCACACATGCGCCGCAGTATCCGCATTTATAACGATTAACATTAACGCTCATAGGCTTTCCTGCTAATGCATTCAGCCCATATAAATTTTATCCGGCGCTCAAATATTTTGTCAACAGGTTTTCGAAACTATTATAAATGGGTATAGCCTATCCCATTACTATGGATCGATTATTGGGAAGTATAATTGATGATTATACTTTATATAAAGTAGTTGAAGGATTGATGATAATTCTTTCCATGATCGTGATATATCTTGGTATTCAAATTGCTCTGGCATGGAAATTCATACAAAAGGAAGAAGCGAAATCCGACATAATCTCGAAAAAGGATGGTTTTTACAGAAGTTCGATATATATATTTATTGCTGGATTTTTTATACTTGTTCATGAATTGTTTGAAGGTCTTGAAAAAAATGCGCCTGATTTCGTGACATATGAGGTTTTTGAACTGATTGCACTTACAGGATTTGTTTTATTTCTTCATGAATGGAATAAGATTTTCAAGAAAATGAAAAAGAAGTATTCAGACCTGTTACTTTACCGGAATTAAAGTCCTTCCTTTTTCTCATTCTCTTTCGTTCACAAGCACTTCCACTACTGATGGATCCGCAAGCGTAGTAATATCGCCCAGGTCATTTAGATCACCCGACGCGATTTTTCTCAATATCCGTCTCATGATCTTGCCAGAGCGAGTCTTTGGAAGAGCATCTGCAAATTGAAGCTTATCGGGCTTTGCGATAGGACCGATAGAATTCCTAACATGACCAACAAGGTCGGCTCTTAGATCAGCGGTCTTTTCCACTCCTTCCTTAAGGGTTACAAATGCATAAATCGCCTCTCCTTTGATATCATGGGGATAACCCACAACAGCCGCTTCAGCCACTGCCCCGTGGGAAACAAGGGAACTTTCGATTTCCGCTGTGCCCAGCCTGTGTCCTGAAACTTTTATTACATCATCTATTCTTCCCATTATCCAGAAATAACCATCCTCATCCTTTCTGGCACTGTCACCTGTCTGGTACAGGCCGGGGAACTGTGAGAAATATTTATCAATGAAGCGCTCGTGGTTTCCATAAACTGTTCTCATCATGCCTGGCCACGGCTTCGTGATCACAAGCTGCCCACCGTCATTGATGTTAGCTTCCGTCCCATCGGCTTTCACTACCATTGGAACAATTCCCGGAAAAGGGAATGTCGCAGAGCCGGGTTTCAATGGCGTAGCCCCGGGAAGAGGCGTTATGAGAATGCCGCCGGTTTCAGTCTGCCACCACGTGTCAACGACAGGGCACCGCTTGTTCCCGATCACGTTATAATACCACATCCAAGCTTCAGGGTTTATAGGTTCACCTACTGTTCCCAGAAGTCGCAAGCTTGAAAGGTCTTTTCCCTTTGGCCATTCATCCCCGCTTCGCTCAAGCGCCCTTATTGCCGTAGGGGCTGTATAGAAAATGGTTACTTTATATTTCTCAATAAGTTCCCAGAACCTGTCTGGTTTTGGATAATTCGGGACACCTTCGAACATGAGACTTGTTGCGCCGCTTGCAAGGGGACCATATACGATGTAGCTGTGCCCGGTTATCCAGCCTATGTCTGCCGTGCACCAGAAAAGATCTTCATCCCTGTAATCAAATATCCATTTGAATGTCTGCATTACATACAATAGATAGCCCGCAGTTGTGTGAAGAACTCCTTTAGGTTTGCCTGTGCTTCCGCTCGTATAAAGAATGAACAGCGGGTCTTCCGCATCCATCACTTCTGGCTCACATTCAATGGGGGCGTTTTTCATTTCTTCATGCCACCAGAAATCCCTTCCTGTTCTCATCTCCACATTTGTATCCGTGCGATTGAAAACGATCACAGTATTTACAGTCTTTTTATCAATGCGTTCTAAAGCCTTATCCACATTTTCCTTGAGAGGTACTTTTTTCCCTCCCCTTAAACCTCCGTCAGCCGTTATTACAAATGAACATGCGCTGTCATTTATTCTGTCCCTCAGCGAATCAGCGCTAAATCCACCGAAAACAACATTGTGAATGGCTCCGATCCTTGAGCATGAAAGCATGGAGATCACAAGCTGCGGGATCATTGGCAGGTATATCGCAACCCTGTCTCCTTTTTTCACTCCCTTGCTTTTTAACACGTTCGCAAATTTGCAGACATCCATGTGTAACTGTTTATAGGTGAAACTCCGGGTTTCGCCGCCATCGCCTTCCCACTTTATGGCGATCCTGTCCCCACGCGTTGCAAGGTGCCTGTCAAGACAATTGAATGATGCATTAATTTTTCCACCTTCGAACCAGCGGCAAATGGCTTTTTGAGAATCCCAATAATGGACTTTATCCCATTTCTTGAACCATTCAAGCTGCTGTGCCTGCTGCGCCCAGAATGATTCCGGGTTGTTGATCGATCGTTCATAAATTTGCTTGTATTCCTCCAAGCTTTTTATGTACGCTTTTTTACTGAATTCGAAAGGCGGATCAAAGATGCGCTTCTCTTCAAGTAAAGATTCAATAATATTTTCAGCCATATTGGTTAACCTGCCTTATCTTTATTTGGTTTATGTATTAAAATAGATTGGCCAGTTTATAAACACACCCTGACATCGGGCTTGTCTTCAATGAAAACGGACACAACTGGCAGCCGTTCACATAATTTTCTCATTGCCGGCGCTTCCGTGGCATAATGTGTAGCATCTATGAGGCATAGATCCTGTGCATATCGTATCGCATCGTGGCGCATCTCTCCCGATACCAGCGCATCGGCGTTATTCTCGATGGCCATATCTATGTATTCTCGCCTGAAACCGCTCCCGCCGATCACCATTATTTTTTTGATCTTGCCTTCGCCTTTATACTGGACATTCGTATCCAGTTTTCTTGCGACAAAAGATGCAAATTCCGGCGCCCCGGTCGGTCTTATTTCGCCGATCCTTCCAAGCGTAAGGGGTATGATATTGTTCAATTCAAGTAATCCCGCAAGCACATCATTTACCCCTCCCTCTGCTTTGTCGTAGTTGGTATGCATGGTGTAAATGGAGATATCGTTATCAATAGCGACTTTCAAGGTTTCTGATAGTCGTTTTGATATAATGTTAATGGGGTTGAATATCAAGGTGTGGTGTGTTATAAGCAGATCGGCGCCCATACGTGCCGCTTCTTTCAGGACGAAGTCGGTGGGGTCAAGTGCGACTGCGATATTTCGGATTTCATTTCCCCTGTCCAGCACAAGTCCTATCCTGCCATTATCGAAATCCTCGGCAAGTGAAGGAGGCGCGATGGTTTCAAGTAGTGTTTCTATTTCTTTGAGATGCATAGATAATCAACCACGAAGGACACCGGGATCACAGAGATGTAATAGTTCTCTATGTCCTCTGTGCTCCGGTAAAAAAAAAATTAACAACGAACTCGTACGAACTCCATACGAATTCAACCCGCTGGAGTTCGTTTGTGTTCGTATTAGTTCGGTGCTGATCGTCATATTTTTTTTAATAAAAATATTGTTTGGTTAAAATAGAACACGGACGATACGGATCTGATGGATTTTCACTGATAACAATATCCGCTTCATCCATGCAATCTGTGTTCTATTTCTTTAATTTATCAGCGATCAATTTCCCTAGCTTCCGGCATTCCTCAAGACCCTCTTCATCAGGGATCCGCTTTATGCGAAGAGGCGGCTCGATCACGTTCAATCCATAACTCGAAAGCATCTTTGCGATAACAAGAGGCCCTTCTCCGCTCCATCCATATGACCCGAAAGCTGTTCCCACCTTGCCTTTGAGGGGAACTTTCGCCAGGCTTTCAACGTATTTGATAACCGTTGGCATCCCCGCGCCCTTATAAGTAGCAAGACCTATCGCGATGGCGTCGGCTTTTTCCACATCGCCCGGGGAGACTTCGTCTATTTTCTTTATTGAAACCTCAAGCCCCGCACTCTTTGCACCTTCTTCCAGGGCTTTTGCCATCAAGCCGGTATTCCCAAAGCCAGTTCCATAAATTATTGCAAGTTTCTTTGCCATTTCCATCACCTCAATCCACTTTCCTGAACATCTCTTTGGGAGCGTTGCAGATAGGGCATTTATCAGGCGCGTCACCTTCTACTGTATTGCCGCATATCTGGCAAACATGATATACAGTTTCTTTATTCTTGCCAAGGCTGTCAAGAGCCTTCTGGTAAAGACCTGCATGTATCTTTTCAACCCTGTTCGCTATATCAAAGCTGAGGATAGCCGCATCTGATGCTTTATCCTTTTTAGCCTGCTCGATAAATTTCGGGTACATATTCTTGAATTCTTCAGTTTCACCCGCTATGGCGCTCTTTAGATTATCCATCGTTTTCCCGACGCCCCCCATAACCCTCAGATGGTTCTTGGCGTGCACGGTCTCCGCATCTGCTGCTGCACGAAAAAGTCTTGCGACCTGTTTATATCCTTCCTGGTCTGCTTTTTCAGCAAAAGCAAGGTATTTCCTGTTCGCCTGCGATTCGCCTGCAAAGGCTTCTTTTAGATTGTCCTGTGTAGTCATATTTTTACCCCGTGAATGTTACTTTACTGCGGGAGGTATTATAATTTCCTGTTCGACCTTCTCAGATTAAAAGGTGGGCACTTTTAAATAATAAAAATATGATTAAGTAACGGAGGAATTAAATGAGTTGGTTTTATTTAATCTTAGCAATTATTCTGGAAGTATCCGGTACAACTTCCATGAAGTTATCCCAGGGTTTCACGAAGACTCTGCCATCTGTGGCAATGTTTATTTTTTATATACTCAGCTTGATCTCACTAACATTAGCTCTTAAAAAAGTTGATGTAAGTGTGGCTTATGCCGTATGGTCTGGTATTGGAACAACCCTGATAGCACTAATAGGAATTTTCTATTTCAAGGAACCGTCGACTGTTATCAAGATTCTTTCAATTGGCCTGATTATCACAGGAGTTGTTGGTTTGAATTTAAGTGGTGGGGGACATTAAAAAAGCTTGTATAAAAACGCTTATGAGTCCTCGACTCATGCATGAAACATGAAAAACAAAGTTTTTCATAGGAATTTATGGTGACAATTGACGAATATAAGTGGGGGGAAATCTTCGGATATGAAAGGATTTAAAATTATGGATAGGGCTCTTGCTTCAAAATAATCGAAAATGGAGCGCAGATGCGCTTCCAAATGAGATAACAAGGTTTATATTTCTTTTTTTGCGATCCAGCGGACGGTCAGGATTGAAGCTATTAAAAAGACCAATGTAATTATGAAGAAAAAGAACTTTATGGAAGATTCAGAAACCCCAAACGGATTATCAGGATGCATAATTCTTCCTGCTTGTATCATCAAAATCCACACAGACAGGGTAAGCCCTATTCCGGGAAAATATATCATTTTGGGATTCTCTGAGGCAGAAGAGATTAAATAAATGCCTATCGATATAAGAGAAATAATAATCGTAGCCTGAAGCCGCGGTTCACTCCAGAAGATCCCACCCCAGGCAAGCTGCGATGTTATAATACCTGTCATGGTAGCTGCGACCCAGAAAAGAATAGCTGTTTTTTCAATAGCAAGGAGCAGGGAAAAGTCTGACCTGTTCCTGAAAAGCGATATTAGACTCAATAGACCCGATGATGAAAACAAAAATAAACCTGCATTTATCAAAGCCCCGTGAAGATATACTAATTTCAACAACGAGCCTAATTCCCTGTCTTCAGGGCTAGCAAGACTAAAAAGATTCCAGCGAGTAGGGATATGATTACATCTGATGGTAACTTTTTTGGATTCATGATAACACCGTTTTTGGAGATAAATTGTGTACGTTATTCTTTCCTGTGATATTCCCCAAGAGACTTGATCGTTATCTCGCCTTTGTTCATCGCTTCAATGGCATTAGCAGCGGCAAGCGCCGCCTGGATAGTCGTGATATACGGCACACTGAAATCAACAGCAGCCCTTCTTATCTGGAACCCGTCTTTCACAGCCTGTTTGCTTGTAGGGGTATTAATAATAAGATCAACTTTCTTATTATGAATAAGGTCTACCACGTTGGGTGAGCCTTCACTGACCTTTTTTATGACTTCTATCTTTATCCCCTTCCCTTCCAGATAACTCACAGTACCTTGCGTACCCAGAATATGAAGTCCTGCATCCTGCATTTTCTTTGCTACCAGTGCAATATGTGTTTTATCGGCATCACGGATTGACATGAAAACGGTTCCTGACATTGGGAGTTTATTGTCTGCTGCCCACTCTGCTTTATAGAAGGCTTTTCCGAAATCATAATCTATTCCCATCACTTCTCCTGTGCTTTTCATCTCAGGACCAAGCAGCGGGTCAGCGCCGGGGAGCTTATCGAATGGCAGGAGAACCTCTTTTACTGACACATGTTTTGGAGTTTCATTTCCTTTTATCCCGAGTTCTCTTAACGTGTGCCCCGCCATCACCCTTGCTGCGATCTTGGCAAGCGGGATTCCCGTAGCTTTGCTCACAAAAGGAATTGTGCGGCTTGACCTGGGATTAGCCTCAAGAACATATACTATGCCGTTCTTTGTTGCCATCTGGATGTTGACTATTCCAACCACATGGAGAGAAAGGGCTATCTTTTTCACATAATCGCGAACCGTAGCAATAATTTCAGGTTTGAGGGACTGCGGAGGTATAACACATGCTGAATCCCCGGAATGGATACCTGCTTCCTCTATGTGCTCCATAATTGCGCCGATAAGCACGTCTTTCCCATCGCAGATTGCATCCACGTCTATTTCAACAGCGTTGTCAAGGAAATCATCGATAAGTACAGGATGCTCATTTGAAACTTTTACGGCTTCTTTCAGGTAGCGATCAAGATCACGTTCGTCATATACGATCTCCATGGCACGCCCTCCAAGCACGTATGATGGACGAACAAGCACGGGATAGCCTATCCTTTTTGCTTCATCGAAAGCCTGCGAATAATTGATGGCGCATCCCGCTTCCGGCTGGATAATACCCAGAGTTTTCATCATGGCGTTAAAGCGTCCCCTGTCTTCAGCGATGTCCATGTCATCAGGCGTGGTACCAAGAATGACCGTATTAAGGTCAGTTCTCCTGTCAAGTTCTTTTTTAAGAGGTATGGCAAGATTGACCGATGTCTGTCCGCCGAACTGCACCATTACTCCATAAGGACGTTCCCTGTCTATCACATTCATGACATCTTCAAGAGTCAGGGGCTCAAAGAACAGTTTATCGGATGTATCGTAGTCAGTTGAAACTGTTTCCGGGTTGTTGTTCAGGATATGGGTCTCAATACCCTCTTCGCGAAGCGCCGTCACTGCATGGACCGTGCAGTAATCAAACTCAATGCCCTGCCCGATACGGATCGGGCCTGAACCGATGATCAGCACTTTCTTCCTGTTCGTCGGGGCGGCTTCGCACTGTTCTTCGTAAGTCGAATAATAATAAGGCGTTGCCGCTGCAAATTCAGCCGCGCATGTGTCCACCATCTTGTATGTGGGAATGATACCGTGCTCTCTCCGCAGATCGTTTATCTCTTCGCGGGTATTTCCTGACAGGAATGCTATTCTCTCATCGCTAAAGCCCATGCATTTTGCATATTTTATGTTTCCGGGTGAGATATCAACCTTTAGCATTTCCTCGGCATCAATTATATTCTGTATCTTCTTTATGAAGAACGGGTCGATATTTGTAATTCTCGAAATTTCATTCGCTGGCATGCCGTTTTGCAATGCATAGTATATGACGAATACGCGTTCATGGGTTGGATGGCGAAGGATATCCAGAATCTCTTCTTTGCTCCATTCCTTGTACCCGAAATACATATCTACTTCAAGTGAGCGCACAGCTTTCTGGAGCGCTTCCTCAATGGTGCGCCCGAAAGCCATTACTTCGCCTGTGCTTTTCATGGCGGTTGTCAGGTGTTTGTTCGCCGTCACGAATTTATCAAAAGGCCAGCGCGGAATCTTTACGACTGTATAGTCGATCGTGGGTTCAAATGAGGCAGGCGTCTTTTTTGTGATATCATTGGTTATTTCATCAAGCGTCATGCCTATTGCGATCTTTGCAGTGACGCGGGCTATTGGATAACCCGTTGCTTTTGAAGCAAGGGCGGATGACCGGGAAACTCGCGGATTGACTTCGACGATCCTGACCTCGTCATCCCGGACAGCGAACTGGATGTTGCATCCTCCTTCAATCCCCAGGGCTCTTATGATCTTGATAGAAGTGCTTCTGAGTTTCTGGTGATCTACATCTGATAAAGTCTGGGAAGGGGTTACAACGATCGATTCCCCGGTGTGTATGCCCATTGGATCGATATTTTCCATGTTGCATATGACAATGCACGTATCATTCCTGTCGCGCATGACCTCATACTCGAATTCCTTCCAGCCGATAATGCTTTCTTCGATAAGTACCTGGTGGATACGCGAGCGTTCAAGCCCGCGCTCTGTTATTTCTATAAGATCTTCCTTTGTATAGGCGATGCCGCCCCCTGCGCCGCCGAGAGTATATGCAGGGCGGATAATGAGCGGAAGACCAAGTTCATCAATCGTTGTTACGGCATCCTCGATCGTGTTCACTGCTTCTGACCGCGGGACTTTTTCACCAATGCTTATCATTTTTCTTTTGAAGAGATCGCGGTCTTCCGAATCTTTGATCGCCTGGAGGGATGTTCCCAGAAGCTCGACGTTGAATTTTTCAAGGACCCCCATTTCTGCTATCTCGGATGTAATGTTCAAGCCGGTTTGTCCGCCAAGACCTGCTATAATGCCGTCAGGACGTTCTTTTTCGATGATCTTTGCCACGATCTCAGGTTCAAGGGGCTCTATATATATAGCGTCTGCCATATCCGAATCTGTCATAATTGTAGCTGGATTGCTGTTAACAAGAACTACTTTTATTCCCTCTTCCCGCAGGGAACGACATGCCTGGCTCCCTGAAAAATCAAACTCTGCCCCCTGTCCGATCATGATTGGGCCTGAGCCTATGAGCAGTACTTTCCTGATGTCCGTTCTTTTTGGCATATTTCAGGGCTAAATGTCACGACCTCTTATTAATTGTATCCATCTTTTTGCCCAAATACATAAATACCAAAGTATCAATTTAAGGATTGAGGTACAATAAATGTTTTTAGTAGGTGAGGCTTTAATCGGCGAAGCACCGGAACTTGCTCATATTGATCTGATCATTGGAGAAAAAACAGGACCTGTTGGACAGGCATTTGCGAATGGTTTTACACAGCTTTCAGCGGGGCATACACCCCTTCTTTCTGTCGTAAGACCAAACCTTCTTGCAAAACCTGCAACCCTTATCGTTCCAAAAGTAACTGTCAAGAACATGGACCAGGCGGCCAAGGTATTCGGGCCTGCTCAGACAGCCGTGGCAAGAGCAGTTGCTGATTCAGTAGAGGATGGCATAATCCCCGCAGACCAGATAGAGGATCTTGCTATCATTGTGAGTGTTTTTATTCATCCGGAGGCGAAAGATTACAATAAAATATACCGCTATAATTACGGCGCCACAAAACTGGCATTAGAACGCGCCATGGAAGGATTCCCGGACACCAAGACTCTCATGTTCGAGAAAGACAGGACAATGCACGCTATTATGGGATTCAAGGTTGTAAGATTATGGAACCCGCCATACCTGCAGGTGGCTTTTGATATGACGGATATCAATGCAGTCAAAGGCATCCTGAAACAGATACCTCAAAGTGATCACTTAATTATTGAGGCGGGAACGCCGCTGATCAAGCAATACGGTGTTAACGTTGTCCAGTCGATCAGGGAAGCCCGGCCAAATTCATTCGTAGTCGCGGATTTAAAGACACTTGACACCGGAAATCTTGAAGCCCGAATGGTCGCGGATGCAACTGCTGACGCAATTGTTATTTCAGGACTTGCGCCGGTTTCGACGATCGAAAAGGCGATCAAAGAGGCAAGAAAGACTGGCATTTATTCAGTCATTGATATGCTCAATGTCGGTAGCCCCATAGATGTATTAACAGCCCTGTCTGTGAAGCCAAATGTAGTGGAATTGCACAGGGCAATAGATACCGAAGGAAAATCAGAACACGCATGGGGTGACATCCCTGCTATGAAGAAATTATCCGAGAGGATGCTTGTGGCAGTAGCTGGCGGCATTCGCGTGGACACGGTCAAGGATGCCCTGAAAGCAGGCGCAGATATAATTGTTGTAGGGCGCGCCATCACGAAAGCAAAGGATGTAAGATCAATGGCGGAGCAGTTCATTGAAGAAATGAAGCAGCCTGAGATCGACCAGTACAGGATAATGACGGACTTCTGAGATTGAAGTCTGTCGAATATTTTTTTATATATTGAATATATATCGCCGTTAGAAGCGTCATATTTGTCGGCTGCAAATTAGCAGCTATGTCGGTGAACAGACAATGCCATGAGAGCGATGCAAGTCCTCCTGCTACCAGATTGTTGACGGAAAGAATGTATATTATTCATTCTCTTCCTTGAATTAGATGATAGGAATTTCAACACCAATTGATTCGATATCTCTTTATACTTTTCAATAATATAATTGGAGCATGAACCGGACTTTATTAATCGTCGTTTTGTTTTTTGTACTTTCAGTGGCAATATCAGGATGCATGGGTGACAAAAAGTCTGAGAATAACACAATTACGAACATCAATGAATCCGGGAAAAATACATATACGAACATCAATGTCCAGCAAGCAAAAGAAATGATCGACCGGGGTGAGGTATTTATTCTCGATGTCAGGACTCCTAAGGAGTATGCCCAGGGGCATATCAATGGTTCAACATTGCTGGCAGTCCAGGATATTCCGTCAAATGAACTCGATTTAAAGCTTAAGGAACTACCAATGGATAGACCGATCATTGTATATTGCTGGTCAGGAATTCGAAGCGCTGCCGCAAGCACGATCCTCGCAAACAACGGTTTTTCGAAAGTATATAATATGCAGGGCGGAATTAGTACATGGATAAATGCCGGATATGAAATTGTAAAATAAAAAAGTGGAAAATCAATCAGGAAGTATTCAAATTGAAATGGATTGACAAGATCTTTGGGAATAAGGAAAGCCGCCGGGAATCTATAGGCCTTGAAAAACTCCCGGAATGGCTTGATTCAAGGTTCCGGAAAATATCTGAAGAAACAAGCCGGGAAGTTTCTTCCATATTTCCCGAAATCCAAAAAACGCTGCTTAAAATAAAGAATAGCACTGCAGAACTTGAAAATAAGAAGCCTGAAGGACGATTTCATCTTAAGATGGTCAAGATCGCAACAAGCAACAGGGAAAACATGGCAAAACAGGTCAAAATGCTAATGGAGAACATAATTATCCCGAAAGATAAAGATGTCAAGACAATAATTGCATTTCACGAAAGCGGCATGCAGACACTTGGAGTATGTCTTGAGAACATGATGAAGAGCTACCAGTATACAAAACTCGTATATTTTGAGGAATCAAAGAATGTCATAGCGGATGTCAATTCCCTGGGGCGGCTCCTTAACCAGCTCATAGAACCCATAAATTCGAAGAAGCTTTTGCTTGATGCCCTGGATAGATCGCAGGAACTCGTTCGAACAATCAGGAACATCACTGTAGATATTGATTCAATGGAAAGGTCAATAAAAGAAAATGATTTAAAGTCCATTTCATTAAAAAAAGAAATCGAGGAAAAACAAAAATCACTGAATATCCTGTTTCAGGATGAACCCTGGAAACAATATACTTCATCAAAAGACCAACTTGTTTTACTTGAAGCCGATGCTGAAAAAAAAACATCCGAGATAAATGGGATTATTTTACCACTTATAAAAGCTATTAACAGGCTGAAGCAATTAAGCGACAGTGGGAGACATACCCTGTCGCCGCAAGATCGTGAAGCATTGAATTTATGCCTGTCATGTCCGGTCGATGTTCCCCCGGAATTCTTTGTTACATTCCGGAAAATCGTCGAGAGCGGGGATTTGAACCTCCCGAAAACTGATAAACTTTTGCCTCAAATACAGCTTGCTGCTTCAACTCTTGGTGAAAAGAGAAAAGAATATTACTCTATCCGCCAGGATATTGAAAAGAAAAATCACGAAATATCAAATTTTAAGGTAATTGGGGAGGAGAAGGATCTGAGGAATGCTTTATCCGATTTGCAGGATAAGCTTAATATAACCGATAAAGAACTTGACACTTCAAGAAAACAGCTTGAATTACTTAAACATGACCAGGGATCAAAGAAAGAAGAATTGCAGCAGAATATAATGGTGATAGATAGTAATATAAAATTATTATAAAATGCAAAGTTGTATCTATTATTAATCATAATATAAGATTGGGAGATAAAATGACAAACCTTCTATATGTCCAGACAAGTGGAATCGATACACCAGAACGCCTTTATTCACCTTTCATCCTTGCCCAGACAGCAAAAGCGATGGACATCGATGCAATAATCTATTTTCTCGGGATGGGAGTTACGGTATTAAAAAAAGGAAATGCAGAAAAAATTAAGATGGGAGCTTTTCCTTCGCTTAAAGAAGTGATGGACCAGACAATAAAAGCAGGCGTCAAGCTCATGGTATGCGAACAGAGCTGCCAGCTCATAAACCTTAAAACCGGAGATTTTATTCCAACAGCTGAGATAGTTGGAGCCGCTACGCTTAACGACCTGGTGCTTGAAGCTGATGGAACGATGTGGTTCTAGGAGACAATATGAAGATACAATGGAAATGTTCAATGTGCGGCTACCAGTTCGAAGGAAAAGCCTCACCGCCCGAAAAATGTCCGGGCTGTAATCAAGCATGTGCTTTTGTAGATGCGACGTGCTATATACCGGAATGCGAAGGTCATGAGGGCAGGGATCGGCGTATTTAAAGACCTATAACTTTAAGAAAAAGTATGCAATATTGATACTAACATATAACAAAGTGACAATATGAGACAGGTTTACATGGATTATGGCTCGGCTTCGCCCGTGGATAAACGGGTGCTTGAAGCTATGATGCCGTTTTTTGATATCGATGTGGGCAATCCATCTTCGCTTCATTCAGCCGGACGAAAAGCCAAACGTGAGCTTGAGAATGCACGCATAAGCGTCGCAAAACTGATAGGCGCGCCAAATCCGAAAAGTATTATTTTCACATCATGCGCCACAGAATCCAATAATCTTGCGCTTCGGGGCGCAGCGATGCGGTATAAGGATAAAGGGAATCACATCATCACAACTTCGATCGAGCACATGTCAGTGATGAATACTTTAAAAGACCTGCAAGGGAACGGATTTGAGGTAACATTCCTGCCTGTCGATAAGGATGGACTTGTATCTCCCGAACAGGTAAAGAACGCCATAACCGAAAAGACCATCATTATTTCAGTCATGTACGCCAACGGTGAGATAGGAACGATACAGCCGATAAGGGAAATAGGTGAGATCGCATCGGACAGGAAAATAATATTCCATGTGGACGGGACAGCTGCATGTGGTAAAATTCCTGTGGATGTGGAAAAAGAACACATAGACCTTTTGACCATTTCTTCCAATGATTTAGGCGGCGCCAAAGGCACAGGAGCGCTCTTTATGAAGCAGGGGATCAGGGTAATTCCTTTCATGCTTGGAGGGGGACAGGAATTCGGGATGAGAAGCGGCTCTGAGAATATTCCCGGAATTGTGGGTATGGGAAAGGCGGCGGAGATATCACAAAAAGAAATGACTGATGAAAGCGCAAGGCTTCTCAAATTGCGGGACTGGCTTATTGATAATATACTTAGAACGGAATATACGTATCTTACAGGTCACAGGACAAAAAGGCTTCCCAACAATGCAAGTTTCAGGTTCAGCTTTATTGAGGGTGAAAGCATCATACTCCAGCTTAACGACCTGGGAATAACAGCAAGCACAGGTTCAGCGTGCTCTTCGAAAACGCTTGAGCCTTCACATGTCCTGATCGCAATGGGATTAAGGCATGAAGAAGCTCATGGTTCTCTGCTGCTAACGCTTGGACGCGCAAATACGCAAGCGGATGCTGATCATGTTATTGAATCCGTGCCCAGAATAGTTTCAAGATTAAGGGAATTATCACCGCTTTATCCGAGGAAATAATATGGAAGAACAATTCGAATATTCAGAAAAGGTAATGGATCATTTCAGGAACCCGAGAAATGTCGGGCAGGTAAAAGATGCCGACGGCACAGGAAGGGTGGGAAATCCGGTGTGTGGTGACTTGATGGAGATAACTATCAAAGTCGAGAACAATATCTTAAAAGATGTTAAATTCAAGACTTTCGGCTGCGGTTCTGCTATTGCCACAAGCAGCATGATAACTGAAATGGCGATAGGAAAAACACTTGAGGAGGCGCTCAAGATCACCCGGGGCGAAGTAGCAGAGGAACTTGGCGGCCTTCCTGCGATCAAAATGCATTGCTCAAACCTTGCCGCTGATGCGCTGCATGCAGCCATCAAGGATTATATGACTCATAAGGAAGAGAAAGCAAAACTTGAAGCGGAAAAATATGATTTTGATGTGATCATCGTTGGCGGCGGTCCCGGCGGCCTTACAACCGGAATACTTTGCGCATACCGTGGACTTAAAACTGCTATTTTTGAGGGTTCTGCATGGGGCGGAATATTGTCATGGCTGTGTCCCGGGAAGATGATCGAGAATTTTCCGGGATTATGTGAAAAAACAACATGTTCTGATCTTGTTGAATCCTGGATGACTGAGGCAAAGAAACTGAAAGTGGACCTTAAGAAAGAGCGTGTTAATGAGATAACTCCAGATAAGAAAGTCATTACGGATAGCGGGGAATACAGGGGAAAGATAATCGTTCTTGCAACGGGAAGTTCCCCTAAATCAGCGGGGGTAAAAGGTGAGGAAAAATTTGGCAAGAACGACCGTGGAGTCTATTATTATGTACGAAATCCCCAGAATTTCATGGGAAAACGTGTCCTGGTAGTAGGGTGTGGGAATTCCGCAGTTGATTCGGCATTAAGCCTTTCAGAGACTGCCGATCTTATTACAATAGCCTGCGGGAAAGATGAATTAAGGACTGTGCCGCAAAAGATAGAACGATTAAAAGCGATCGATAAGGTCAAAGTTCTTTATAATACCGAGATGGTGGAGATCACCGGCACTGATAAGGTTGAAAAAGCGATAATGAAAGACCTCAAGGAAGATGAAAACATCCAGCAGGTCGTGGATTCGGTGGTGCTTGCCGTGGGTCTCACCCCAAATACGGAGATATTCAAGAAGCTGGGGCTTGAAATGGATGAGAATGGATACATCAAGACCGATAAGACCCAGAAGACCAATATCGATGGGATGTATGCGGTCGGGGATATTGCCTCTGACCTCCAGCTCGTTGTGGTCGCGGTGGCAAATGGAGCTACTGTTGCGCATAATGCGTATATTGAATTGAGGAAACCATACTGGAGATAGTGAATGGCTGGTCCCGGCAATACTGAGCGAAAACAGATCTTACGACAATAGAGGCGGGATACAGTGTGAGGGGTACCAGCCTGACAGTTGAAGTTTATGATGACAGGGTTGGGTACTGGAGGTAAAGTTTGGCGTATTAACATCTTTGGATGAGAGTTTTTCAGGAGGAATACGAAAATGAAATTAAGTAAAGAAGACAGTGATATATTTTACAGGTTAATCTGGTCGCTTTTGTATTATACAAACCAGAAATACCCCATTATTAAAGATCTAAAAGAACCGATGTTGAAAAATGAGAAACCTGAAGATATTTTTAATCTTCATGAGAAGCTTTTCACTAATCCAGAACTTATCGATTCTTTTACCGCTGAAAATCCGTTTAGCTTCACAAAAGAAGAGCTTGAGATAATAAAAAGCTGGAAGAATTTTGTAAAAGGGAAGTTCCTGATAGTTGCTCATTTAAAGAACTACACTATCTTTTTAACTACTGAGAAAGAACAGAAAGCCTATGGTGTTGTTGGGCTGCGCGATGAAATCGAGGATGTATTGCCTCCATTTATACCTCAATTTGTCAATACCATCCTTCTTCAATTCCGGGGAAGAATAACGTATTGCGGGCAAATCAGCACATACGGGATACAAATTGGCCCCAATATGCGGCGAAGCATTCAGGATGAGTACCAAAAATCAAAAAGCATGTTCGGGATAATTACATCTCTGGATGAGCCTGTTGTAGAAAAAAAGGAATCTGATGAAGAGCTTCTCAGGTATTATTTGAGAAGTGCTGATCGCAGGATGGAATACGGAGCTGAAATACATGATATCCTGGAAAAGAACCCGGCTCTTAGAAGTGTGTATTCTCTTGAGATCGGCAGGGCATATGCAAAATATGCCGGAAAAAAATTAAGTGAGATCAGCGCATTAACAGCATGGTTTGCGGTTTTTGAAGAGATTATTATTGCTTCAGGACAGAGCGAGAAAGAGGCAAGGGAGCGGGCATATGCTGTTGTTCCGCAGGATAAGAGAGCAGGTGTGTATGTTTTCAGGCATGGCAGGAAGTGAAAGATGTTAGAGTTGGAGATTATAGGATTGTCTCATCTGCGCTGACAGGGGCAGGTACAGGGGGTGGGGGATGAGGGAAATTATATTTAAACAGATTGAAATAGGAATGATTCCTGAAGATTGGGGTATAAATGAAGAGGAACTTGCTTTTGATGATGCCCTGGAAGTAAATGATAGCGCTGTTAAGATTCTCGGCGATGATGCCCATTGGATCGATATTTTCCATGTTGCATATGACAATTGACCTTAACCGACGACGAAATGCAGAGGACTTAAATATTTACCCTATTATTTCAACTTTTTCAACATAAAGATTAGTATCCCCGATCAGCGGGAGATACTTGTCATTTTTCAAACGGATATTTATGTTATGATTACCTGCAGGAATCAGAGTCTTATTTAAAGTTCTTGTCATCAGGGATTCACTATCTATTATTTCCTCACCGATCTTTATCCCGTCTATCTCTACGCTCGCATTGGGCCACCAGACCCCGATCAAAAACACTTCGAACTTCGTCCCGTATCCTGAGAAAGAGATCTTATATTCCAGATCCTCAGTTGTGGAAAATTCTCCATTCATTATATCACTCTCATTCATGATCCATCCGTTGAACTCAAAGATTATTGGTACTGGCGTTATCGTCAAATGAGCCGAGCCCGGATTTAGACCAGGTGAGGTTGCAGTGATCAAAGAAGTTCCGACCCGATCCGAATTGAGGTTTGCAGTTCCCTTTCCTTTAATAGTGGTCATGTTCAATGCCGAAAGATTTCCAAGCGACGCTGTCAGGTTTATGACCACCCCGTCCTTCGGGGCATCACGACCTTTCGTATCTTTTAACTTGACCAGGATATCCGAATTTGTAATCCCATCTGCCGGAATGGAGGCTGGATTTAATGAGATCCAGATGTTGTTTGGAAGTATCGTTGGATCATAAGGATTAATAAAAGCATTCAGATCATCTGTATAATGAACAAGTGTATATTTTTCTTTTGAGATCGGATCATAGACCAGTTCGAAAGTCAATTCGTAATTTCCGTTTCCGGATATGACCGTGCCATATTGTCTGTCTCCAAAATCATTGATGATCCACCTGCCATTATCAAGCAGACCTTCGCGAAGTTCAACGTTTCCATCAAGGGGAATTCGAATCTTTCCGCTTTTTCCGGAACTGTAAAAAATAACATTTCCCTCTTCGGTAAGCAAATCCTCAGGAGTGTTCGTCAGGTTTTGGTCATTATCAGGATCGGGGTCAGCCCCAAAAGCAAGATAATCCACATCTTGCGGTATCGTAATTTTAAAGGTGCGAATATTTCCCGAAGGGGAATCGGGATCGATCAAATTGCGCGCGCTGCCGCTTTGCATTGCGCTTAATGAGACTTTTATTTCTCCTATCTGCTTTTCCATGGAATCAGTTGTGATGCCCGGCCATATTTGTAATAATCCGATAGCAGTAAGGGCTATGATCGCCCCGGTCAGGATCACATAAACGACAAGCCTGATGGGGATTTCGATGGAAGCAGTTTCGTCATAGGTAAAAGAAGGCATTTTTTTGTGATAATAATTGTGTGGGCTTATAAAGTGATTTGTGGCAAATGTGGCACGAGATAATTAATAAGTAAGATAATCATATGATAATATAACAGGTGAGTTTCAATTGCCCTGGCTTAGAGGAATCTAAGGAAAAGAGGCAATAAAAGCTTTTGTAAAAGTTGGAGGAGTCAGCAGGACTGGCAAGGGTGATAATCTTAATATTAAGATGCCAAATGGACAAATTATCACAATACTTTCAAAAGAATTGGCCTGCTTAAGCTGCAATAAAAAAAGCAGGATTGACTGAAGATGAATTCATACGATTGTTAGATTAGGAGATGAGACTATGGAATATACAGTATTAGTTTATAAGGCAGAAGAAGGAGGTTATTGGGCCGAGGTACCATCTTTACCCGGCTGCTATTCACAGGGTGAAACGGTTGAAGAAACAATGATTAATGTCAAGGAGGCTGTCGAAACACATATTTTGGCATTGGAAGACGAGAAAGAGAAGATACCTAAGGAAGAAGATTTTTTCATTGCAAGAATAAATATTCCAGAATCTGCTGTTGTTTAAATCGACAGGAATTACAGGATTTAGAATAGTATCCTGTCTACCTGTTAATCCCCCCGAAAAGAACATATAATCCTTTTATTACCGACTAACAGAATATTATCATGAGGCAAAACCCTGTCATTTAATCTCACATCAGAATTTGAACCAAAAGGCGACCAGATAAAAGCCATCGAGAAACTGACCCTGGGTCTTGATCAGGGAATGAAGCGCCAGACCCTCCTTGGTGTAACAGGTTCTGGCAAAACATTTACGGTCGCCAACGTCATCCAGAATATCCAGCGTCCGACACTTGTTATTTCACATAATAAGACCCTTGCGGCACAGCTTTACTCGGAATTCAAGGCATTTTTTCCTGAAAATGCAGTTGAATACTTTGTAAGTTATTATGATTACTACCAGCCAGAAGCATACATACCGCAGACAGATACATATATTGAAAAAGATGCCTCGATAAACGAAGAAATAAACAGGATGCGCCTTTCTGCAACTAGATCTCTTTTTGAGCGCAGGGACGTTATCGTCGTAGCAAGCGTTTCCTGCATTTACGGCATCGGGTCGCCGCAGGAATGGCGCGAGATGTCAATTCTTCTCCGGAAAGGTGAGGAAACAACCCGAAAGTCAATACTGACCAGGCTTGTGGATATGCAGTATGAACGAAATGACCTTGATTTCAGCACCGGGAAATTCCGGGCGCGCGGTGATACGATCGAAGTTTTCCCTTCGTATGCATCAACAGGGGTCAGGATCGAACTTTTCGGGGACGAGATAGAACGCATTTCGGAATTTGATCCCCTGACCGGGAAGACATTAAGGGAAAATGAAACACTCGTCATCTATCCGGCAAAGCATTTCGTTATGCCGCAGGAAAAGATAGATTTTGCCATCGAGTCAATAGAAGCGGAACTTAAAACAAGATTACAGGAATTAAAGCGAACAGGGAAAGCCCTGGAAGCGGCACGGCTTGAGCAGCGCACAAGATTTGATATTGAGATGATGCATGAGATCGGGTACTGCCAGGGGATCGAGAATTACAGCCGGCATATGGATGGGCGCCGGGCAGGTGAGCCGGCCTACTCTCTTATTGATTATTTTCCAAAAGATTTCCTGATAGTGATAGATGAATCCCATGTTACCATCCCGCAGATCCGGGGCATGCATGCCGGAGACCATGCGCGCAAGGAATCTCTTGTGGATTACGGGTTCAGGCTGCCATCTGCATACGATAATCGCCCGCTCACATATGATGAATTCAGTGAACGTGTAAACCAGGTCATGTATGTTTCCGCAACCCCCGCAGATTATGAGATCAATATGAGCGCACAGGTCGTGGAGCAGATAATCCGGCCCACCGGGCTTGTTGACCCTGAGATAGTAGTGAAACCCATAACAGGACAGATAGATGACCTCATAGGGGAAATTCGTGAAAAGACGGCAAAAAAATTCAGGGTTCTTGTCACTACGCTTACAAAACGAATGGCTGAAGACCTGACAGAATATCTTCTTGGTGTTGGGATCAAAGCAAGGTATATGCATTCTGAGATCGAGACACTTGAACGCATAGAGATAATAAGGGGCCTGCGTCTTGGTGAATTCGATGTGCTTGTCGGGATCAACCTTTTGAGAGAGGGGCTTGACCTGCCTGAAGTTGCGCTTGTTGCGATTCTTGATGCAGATAAGGAAGGTTTCCTGCGCTCTGACCGCTCGCTTTTACAGACGATAGGCAGGACTTCGAGGAATGTCGAGGGACGAGTTGTTATGTATGGAGACAGGATGACGGGTTCGATGCAAAGGGCGATTGATGAGACAAACAGGAGGCGAACGATGCAGATCGAATATAATAAAGAAAATAATATCACGCCGCAAACTATACGAAAGGCTGTTGAACCGCGCCCTGTTACCGATGAGGCGTTGCCAAAAGAGGAGATATTTAATTATATTGTGGAGATGGAGGCAGAAATGCATCGGGCAGCGAAAGACCTTGATTTTGAGAAGGCAGTGAAGTTAAGGGACAGGATAGCGAAGTTGAGGGCGGAGATGTGAGTTGGCATCGACGTTTTATTATTTTTGTTTTATCCTTTCCTGAAATGATTTCCTCTTTCAGAACTTATTTTACCTTTTGTACAGAACCATGGCTTTTAAAGATAGCAAATAGAAAAAATACTTATTAAAATTGTTCATTCAGTCAGTCAAAATCTTTATATACATTAATATTGTTATGGAACCTAACGATGGGCAGGATATTTTTTTAATACACTAACCCCCACTCCCCAACCTGTCCATCGTAACTTTTAATTAAATCACCATTACGGAGTTATAATTTCCATGTACCATCTATTTGTTTATAAAGCTCTAAATTCATTTCATCAGACTCCCTGATTATTCTGATCGACAACCTTCCTTCTGTTGGATCATTTTCCCCGGTCTCCAGTTCAATTATATATGGTTCATCAATATTTTTCATATCTGACCTATATACCTCCAGCATACTTGTAGAATTGTAACCCTGCGCGATCCAATTATCTTTAGTATTCCGGGAGGTCAAAATATCAAGAGCCAGGGCATCCCGGTTTGCTAATGCCTCGATAATGGCAAGCGCTGCCTCTTTGGGATTCGAGAGGTCATAAAGTAGCTTTTCATGCCTGTTATCCCACTTGATCTTGCCAGGAACTATATATGCGATATTGCCCCGGGTCGTCTGCATTATTTTTACTTCAATAGGAACAGAGTACTCATCCTGTACTTTCCTTACAAGACCCGGATCAATTTGTTTTTCACCGGAATAGTATAATATTGTCATCGATGCTACTATTAATACTGCAAAAATCCCAATAACGAGGGCAGATATCAAAAGTATCTTATTGGTATGGTTAACCATAGGATTAATTGAATAGATTATATTTTAACTTAATATATTTTATGGCAGGCGTGAACATTACTTTAATATACATTGAAACCAATCGATAATTATCATAATAATGCGCACAATGAGGTTCAAATTTAATGAAGACAATAATGGTCAGGTGAGTTTGGACTATGTAATCGGTGCTTCCATTTTTATCTTATCCTTTTTCTTCCTTCTCAGTGTTCTTTACAACCTTTTTCTTCCATTCCAGTACAATTCTGACGAAACGAAATCAATGGCGGACAGGATAAGTACCATATTGGTGGAAACATCCAATGGTCTTGCAATCAGCGATTCCAGTCCTAATATCGTTGATAAACCGAAGATAATACAATTGAATAATGAGCTCAACAACAATGTGACTTATGAATCCAAAAGAGATCAATTAGGGCTGTTGACAAGTACCCTGAAGTACAATATTAATGTTTCATTACGATATTTCAATAACACCCCCTACCCAGGCTCAATTAGCCCTCTTCTTTTGGCAGGAGCAATTCCTGATGATTCGGACAATCTGGCGCAGACAGTTCGCATTGTATATCTTCCGGAGGACTCAAATAAATTGATCCTGGTCGTTAAGGTTTGGTTATGATACGAAATGAGAAAGCCCAATTATACACTATCGAAGCTGTCGCCTCAGCTCTTCTGCTGGTAATGGTCGTAATTTTCGTGCTCAAGGCATCTCCTATGACACCAAATTCAGCATCATCCTCACACCAGCAGGTAGAGGTTCAGCTTATGAGCCAGGGGTATGACCTGCTGACTGTCCTTGATTATGTCCCTGAAGGGAGCACGGGCGACTCCCAACTCAAACAGGCGATAGCATCCTGGAATGGTATGGAATTTTCAGGGCAGGCTGCTGTTCGTCCATATGGAGGGCCTACTAATGTTACTGCTAACGCTTTTAAAGAGGCATTGGGAGATGCGGGGATTGTCTATAATCTTGAGGTTTTTTTCTACACACCTTCAGGCATTTCGTCAAGACCAATGCTCTGGAATGGAAAACCTTCAGACAATGCGGTCACAGTATCCAAAAATATTGTACTTAATGATGAAGACTTGGACTCGAATCCAGATCTGAGATCAATAATACCTGATATTGACTCAGGAACGAAATTTTACAATATTGTAGAGGTGAAGCTGACATTATGGAGGATGTAATAAAGAACGATGGGGGACAAATTATGCTCCTGACCGTTTTTTTAATAATTATAGAAGTTGTAAGTTTCACGGCAATATTGAATAACATGATCTTAACCGCAAATATGCCAACAACAGGTCTCGATGATTCAAAACATCAAATGAGGGACTTCAGGTTGATGACCGAATCTGAGATACAAAAAGCTGCATATTACGCTAATACATCTGTAGAAGACCCTGAAAACGTCACACAGGTACAGGATTATTTTTATAATTATATTAATTCATATAATAATACTGTCATGAAATTTTATGCAGCACGAGGGGCATCTGTTGAGATAATACTTAATAATATATCCTTCAACAAAACGACAACAAACCTTACTGTAAATAAGTATCACGTTGAATGGAAGAACCACACCTTTAATAACGGCTCTCTCATCATCCCCATGGATGAAAACCAGACGCAGATCATGAAGGTGTTTGGGCTTGTATACAAGATAGTGGATGATACCGGTTCTTCGGGACTGAACAGTACCAGGATTCCCGTCTGGAATATCCTGCAAAATCCTGTAAACTCAACTGTGCCCGATTTTTACAGCACGATATACACAGATGACGATGCCTCAAGCGCCGGGATAGGTACAGTCCAGAACAGGTCATACTCAGGCGGTCCTTTCCTGGTCGATATTGATGACATAGATGAAGCCAGGAGGCAGATGATACTTGCCGAAGCAGCAAACAAGAGCATTGTTATCCATGAACTTGCAAACCCGTTCAATTACGAAAAGGCCGTCCAGATGGTAGTACCGCCCAGAGTTGCTGTTTATCCCGATCCTCCACCACCTGAAATGAGTGGATATTACAGAGATAGTGAGGTGCCTTTCACCGCACTTGACGATACTGATATAGAAAATGGAGCTCTTACTCTTACCCCGTACGATATACTTACAATTCCTCACGAAGATATGGATCATGAGCCAAAAGAAGTAATAACTCAAATTGTCGGTTGGGTCGCAAATGGCGGTGTTTTGCACGCGCAGTGCGCGGGAACGGACACCATGGACGATGCAGTAGAGAAATATGCGGGCTCAGCAAAGCCGTGGTACGGGTTTATTGGCATAAACAGGTCGGAGAATGAAAGCAATAAGATACAATTGAGTACCATGACCTATATTAAACTCGTAGATAATAATACTCCCTTTAATTTAACAACCACATACAACATGTCGCCTCCTGTATCGCTTGCAGGACTTGCTGATCCGGGGGCGGCATACAGCCCTCTTGCCCAGTCTTACAATCAAAGCGGAATATTGGGTAATCATTCGGCGGGAAGCACAACACCGGCATTTTCCCTTCGCAGTAACGGAAGCCAGGTAAATCCGGCTGCCAACATTCTTGGTTATGCGGCATACATGAACGGAACGCCTGTTTATCTGGATGCTGATAAAAACCTTGATGGGAAAAAAGACGTCCAGTTAATGTATATTGAGGCTCCCTACGAAAACGGGCTTGTTACATATCTTGCGGGACACAACCAGTCCGGGCGAATCGGAGGGGAACGACTGATTTTCGAAACCTTCTTCGCAGCTTCCATGAGATTGTCGCCGGTTACAGTCGTGGCAGCTAAAAATATTAATATTACAATAAAATATAACGATGGTAGAGTGATATTTGAAGACACATTCCTTGTAAATCCTTGAGGATGATGCTATGAACCCAAAAAAATTCATCACCGATGAATCAGCGATTACCGTTGCAGTAGAGACGATCCTATTTTTCAGCATATCCATAATTTTCCTGGGCATGATATTCCTCTCTTTCCAGGGCCTTAACCAGAAGCAGAGTAATTTATTGATGGAGGAACAGCTGGTGAACATAGGAAACGGAATAGCGAAAAAAATGTCCGACATCATAGTGGAAGCAAGGATCAGCAATACAATGGGATCACACACATCAATAAAAACCGATTTCTGGATTCCGGAAAAAATTGTTGATGATACATATTCTATCAAACTGAAGGGAAGCAGGATTTTGCTCGAAACTACGTCAGGTACATACGTAAGTGTAGAGGTGCCTGTTGATTCAAGTTTAATTCTGGCGGAAAACAGCACCATATACAGCACGGACGATTCACATGGGCTTGAATACGATTCTGCTTCAGGTATTCTGTTTTTTACGAATGGAGGTGTGAAACCTTTTCCTGATGTCAATGCTCCCATTATCTCCATAGTTTCCCCTGCGGATGGCACTACCATCTTCAATATGACAAATATTGAGGTGACAGTGTGGGATGATGTGGGTGTGACTCGTGTAGAGTATTATGTAAATGGATCCTACATGTACTCTGCTTCTTCCCCCTTTACCTGGCCATGGAATACAAGAACTATGGATGATGGGGGATGTATCGTAACTGCTGTCGCTTATGATGCGGCAGGGAATACAAAACCGGATTCCCGGAATTATACTGTATATAATCCATTTTCGTTCCCCCCCGAAATTACTGTGATCTCGCCTCTTAATGGTTCCTTCACTGACTTTCACATGCCTGAAATAAAGGCCCGGATAACCGATGATAAAGGGATAGATTTCTCTTCACTTATGTTATTAGTCGATGGGTATGACCAGATAACCAATGCCACGTATATTGATAACAGCTCAAAATCAACGACTCTGTCTTATATTCCAGCAAAAGACATGAATGCATCAGTGCATAGTGTAAAGCTCCAGGTGAAAGATATTGATAATTTGGTCAATACTGTCTTTACTAACTGGTCTTTTGAAGTGACCCCAATATATGATGTAGAATATCCGACAGCATCCATAATTTCTCCACTTTCAAGTGCTTCTCTTGTGCCCGGATCTAACATCAGTGTAACTTATCTTGCATCAGATGCCAGTTCAGGTCTTGACAATCTGACCATCAATGTCACGAGAAATGATGGTATTTCTTACTTAAGATATGAAACTCTTTCCATCTATCCTTATATTGTACATGATATAAATCCACAGGAAGTATGGACATTCGGCGCTTCTTATGTCGGAGGCAAGAATTACACTTATCGCATTACTGCATATGACCGGAGTGGAAAATCAATAAATTATACGGTAGGACCGTTAACCGTTTCACTTCCAGGCCAGTCAAGCGAACTGGAAATTAACACAAGTGCACCTCCAGTCACTGTTAATGGCGATAGGCTCCAGAACATTAAGCTTAGAGATAATGTTTCTGATACCATTTATGTATCAATAAAAAGGGTAAATATTTCGTGGAGCGGTGGCGGACAGATTGAAAGAGTTAAGTTTGAAAATTCTGACTACTGGAAATATAACGGAGGAGCAGGTACTCCGAGTGGCAGACAAAATTCAGGGACACTGCTGACCCTGGGATCTACGTACACAGCAGCAAGCTCATTTAAAGATATGGAAATAGCACTTAACTCTAATGTGGCTGGTAAGACGTTCACTATTGTTTTCTACATGAGCGATGGCACGACAAGTACGGTTACCTTCACCGCCCCATCATAGGAGGATAATGAAAAATCTCATAGAATCCGAAAGTGCTGTTTCTGAGTCTGTTAGTTTCATACTGACCATGGGAATTGTGATACTCTCAAGTGCCCTGATATATTATTCAAGCGCACCAATACTTGATAAATCAGAAAAAAATGCACACTTCCAGGAAATGGAAAATAGCTTTTCCTATTTGTCACAAAATATTGACAAAGTTGGTTATGAAAAGGCGCCGATAAGAATAACAGAATTGCAGATAAAGGGGGGGACATTGACAATAGCTCACAACAGTGTTATTACCATTGGAGGAATACCTTATAGCCTCGGCTCCTTAGAATACATTTTCGAAGACAAGACCTTGGCTTATGAAAACACCGGTATCTGGGTCAAATATCCAAACGGCGCTGTTATAATACTATCAAAACCCTCATTTTCGGCAGGAAATATTACAACTATACCTGCAATGGAACTATTAGGTGATTACTGGACAGGAGGAGAAGGAAGCATCAGGATAAACTCTAAGATATACTCCTCTTCTATTAACACCGTGAATGCAGAGAATGGAAGCGTATCCGTTGAGATCAATAGTAGTTATTACAGGGGATGGGAAGAATATCTGGAAGAAATCGGGGCAAGGGACATAGAGGTCGATGATGCCAACACAACTGTAAAATCAAATCTTACGGTATCTCTTGTCAATATTGATAGTAATCAGATAATAACGGAACTACTTGAAGGTTAACATGAAAACCAATACAAGAAGATTTATCCTGTCGGAAAATGCGGTTTCAGAGACGGTAGGGTACATCCTTCTTGTAGGTGTCGTTTTAATAGGCGTGGGTGTCCTGTTAGTTATTTCATATCCAATCCAGTCGAATATCCAGGACACTGCATCAATGGAAACCCAGATCCTGGCACTGACGACACTGGATGGCAGGGTCAGCACGGTAGCTTTTGGATTATCCCCATCACAGGTCACGAGGTTGGATTTAGGAGGCGGATTTATGCAGGCACAGAACACAACTGATAACAGGCTCACTATCACGGTAGCAAATCAAACCGGCTATCAGGTTGAGATATTCAATAGGTCACTGGGATTGATCGAATATACATTGAACGAGAATAAAATTGCATTTGAAAATGGGGGATTATTCAGAATGTACCCGTCAGGAGATACGCTGATGTTATCGCCCCCGGAATTCTATTTTAATGGTGAAACACTGACATTCCCTATTTTAAGGGTCAATAGCACAGGGTGGATCGGGGGCAAGGGAATGATAAATGTACGCGCAAGCTCTTCAGTCACACCCATAAAGGTATATCCAAATCTTTCAACCACATTTCTTATTAATCCGATTTATGGCAAGAAAATACAAATGAGGTTAAAAAGTGATTATTATAAGGCGTGGGGAAGGTATATTGAAGAGAGGACCGAGGCTGTTCCCCTTATGAATGACATTACAAAGGAAGTTATTGTTTCATTTAATTCGAAACCTTCTGATCAGTATGGAAGCCTTGTTTTGCCTATCGAAGTGATAGGAGTGGATGTCATGAATGAAACACCCTTGACCCAGTTTGCGTTTAACCTTTCTGACGTGGACAGCAGTTATCACCTGGTATTGCGTGCGCCAGGGGCAACCTCAAATGATTTTGTGATCGATATGCAGAAAAGTGGAGGAATGGGTACTGAAGGTATGACTATCGTTATTTCCTTTAATAAGGGCGGCTACAATGAGTCATGGAAAACAGAGACACTAGGAATAATAACTGCAAATATAACATCAGTGAACCTGCTCAATTCAAGTGCAAATGCTACATATGATTCGAATGACCAGTCAGGCACATGGATCAATGAGACATCTCCGTATAACAAAATCTTTAAAAAGAGTGGCCCTAATGGTCCGGTCCCTCTGGACATTGTTCTACAGCATTACATAAGGCTGGTAAGCGAAACAGGTACTTTTGCCATATATCCTGGAACCAAATCCGGGGACCCGGCATACCCAAAAGGCTTTAACGCGACGGGCACGACTTATGTTTTTGAATACGATATTTTGCCCCCCAGTATCAATTATCTGCATATAATTGACCATGAAGTTGATGTCAGTTTTTCTTAGATAAGGCAAAGCCCCCATAAAATAACATGGAAAGGTTAATGAGACATTGTTAAGCTATATATCGAAAGAAGTGAACGCATGAATATATTTAAGAAATATCTGATATCAATCTTTTTGATCGTCTTATTAATAAATACGGCTTATGGATTTGCAGGAATGACCGGCAATACTACGCCTGTTCCGCAGGATACGGCCGTTCAGAAGCCACAGGACCTGAAAAACGCCACGGACTCTGAACAGGATATTATAATGGCACAACACCTGATCGAATTTGATGCCGTCCAACTCCAGTCTGAAAATAAACTGTTCATCAGGGAAACCCTCATTTTCAGGAATATAGGTATAAAAGATTTTTATGGCCCTCTCAAAACATGGCTGCCTGATAGTAGCGGGAACATTAAGGTTAGCAAATCCGAGATGATGACAGGCGGCGGCTTGATACCTGTAGATTTTAATAAGAATGGAAATATCATAAGCTGGCAGGATTATATCGAGCAAAACAGCAAATTACCACTTTTATATGTTGTTGAATATACTGTTAACATGGAGCCGGGCGCGTCATCTATAACAGGGACTTATACAAAGAAATTAGCCATTCCTACATTATTGAATTACAGGTATATGGGAAAACCTGACTTGCCGGCGCTGGTCATAAAAATAACGAAGCCCCAGGAAAGCTCAATAAAATTATTTGATGAAAACAGGAATGAGATCACGACAGGAGAGGTGGATGAGGCGGGTGATATAATCAGGTTCTATTCACCCCAGTTCAAAGAAATCAATATCGAAATATCCAAGTCTTCAGCAATTTCAGCAGTGAAAAATGATTATGCTGTCTATGTGGTAATTGGAATTTTAATAGTGCTTGTGTTATTATATCCGTATATAAGTAAAAAATTAAAACGAGGGGAAGCTGGTAAGGCTTCAAAAGTAACTTCCGACGCGGGTAAATCCGTTAGCTTGAAGTCACCCGGGATTGCTCCAGTAACTTCCGGTCCGGGCAAATCCAGAGAAGACAGATCAAAGCCTGGCAATAATTCTGTCCGATCCGAAAAGGAATTGAAAGGAAACAGCGACACAGAACCGGATCCCCTTAAGAAAGAATTGGATATGCAATTAAAAGAACTTGAGACCAGATATAAATCGGGAGATCTTCTGGATGAAGAATATGAGGATGAAAAGAATGCTTTACTGAATAAACTGAAATCCAAGGATAAAGGATCGAAATGATTGGGGATTATCCTATCATTTTTAAAAAATAATGGTGAATCCTTGTGTCATCAGTTAATTCCGGATGAAACGCAAGGGCTAAAAGTTTATTCTGTTTTGCTGCCACGATGACACCATTACAGGTTGAAAGTATTTCAACATCTTTCCCGCAATCCGTGATGCATGGCGCCCTTATGAACAATGCCCTGAACGGCTCTTTAATTCCCTTGAAACCGATCATGGATTCAAATGAGTCTTTCTGGCGCCCGAATGCATTCCTGTTGACCTTGATATCCATGAGTCCAAGCAATGCCTGATTTGTTTTTTCTACCTGATCATCGCCATGTTTTGCAAGGAGCACAAGCCCCGCGCACGTTCCCATGATCGCAACTCCCGATCGGGCAGCAGTTCTTATTTCTGATGTTATTCCTTCGCGCTCCATGAGTCGTCCCAGGGTCGTGCTTTCTCCACCGGGAATTATCAATGCATCACATGACGGAACCAATCCTTTGTGTTTTATTTTCAGGATATGAGCTTCACGGTTTGCCTGCTTTAATGCAGATTTAAGGGAATCAATATGTTCTTCAACATTTCCCTGGATGGCAATAACTCCGATACGCATGCCTCCTCAGTTAATGGGTCACGATATAAATCATTTTCCAATCCTAATTACCAATACACTCCAAATTACCAAAACCTTGCGAAAATTTTAAGTATCCAGAAGCATCTTTGTGATTGTGCCAATCGAAGGATTTGTAGAATATAAACGAAGAGAATATTGTAATGACATCCAATGTCCTGTACAGGCGATGATGAATAAGAAAGCGCAGGACTCTACGGATTATAATGACCTGAGGGTAATATGCCAGGATGACTGCCTGCATACCACCTATGAATTCCATCACTGGCTCATCGAAAAAGGCTATTTGCTTGTAAAGCCTGAATAAAAAAAAGGAGGAAATTGAAAATGAACTGGGGAATGAAGAACAGGATATCACGAATAATCAAGCCCAAAACAGGGCGATGCGTAATGCTTGCTGTTGATCACGGTTATTTCCAGGGTCCGACTACCGGGCTTTCAAACCTTGGCGAAACGGTTGAACCTTTAATTCCGTACGCTGATGCTTTAATGATAACAAGAGGGGCTATCAGGAACTGGATAGACCCGGCTGCTGATATTCCAATAATATTACGCGTTTCAGGCGGGCAGAGCATCCTGAAAGAATTATCCAATGAGGTCATAACGACATGCATCGAAGATGCGATACGGATCAATGCATCCGCTATCACATGCTCAGTTTACGTGGGCGGGGAATTCGAAAGGGAAACAATAGAAAACCTCTCAAAGCTTGTTGATGAAGGTGAAAAATACGGTATCCCTGTACTTGCGGTTACTGCAGTAGGGAAAGAGATGGCCAGGGACGCGCGTTACCTTGGTCTTGCCTCAAGGATATGCGTTGAGATCGGCGCGCATATCATAAAGACCTATTATACCGAGGATTTCAGGAAAGTCGTCGAAGCTTGCGGCAATGTCCCGGTAGTAATTGCGGGCGGCAAAAAACTGCCTGAGAAAGAAGCGCTGCAAATGGCGTATGACGCGGTATCCAATGGCGCTATCGGTGTGGATATGGGACGCAATATCTTCCAGAGCGATAACCCCGTGGGAATGATAAAAGCGGTAAGAGCTATAGTGCATGATAACATGCCGGTCGATGAGGCATTCGAGATATACAAAAGTTCATAAAACTTATGAAAACCGCCGTATATTACAATAACAACGATATCAGGATAGAGGAGAGACCGAAACCTCAATTGAAAAATGGGGAACTCCTTGTCAAAGTAAAGGCGTCAGGCATTTGCGGAACTGACTTAATGGAATGGTACAGGATCAAGAAAGCGCCGCGCGTACTGGGTCATGAGATGACCGGTGAGATCGTGGAATCAAGGTCAGATAAATTCAAGATCGGGCAAAGGGTTTTTGTGAGCCATCATGTCCCATGCAATACATGCAGGCATTGCCTTTCCGGGAACCATACCGCCTGCGAAACTCTGCACAAAGGAAATTACGACCCCGGCGGATTCAGCGAGTATGTAAGGATCCCGGAAATAAACGTGGAAAATGGAACCTACCCGCTTCCTGAAAATATCTCCTACGAAGAAGGGACAATGATCGAACCACTGGCATGTGTGGTAAGGGCCCAGAGGATTATCGATATCCAGGAAGGACAGACCGTTCTTGTCATGGGTTCGGGAATTTCAGGTCTTCTTAACATCGCAGTGGCAAAATCCAAAAAAGCAAATGTCATTGCCACTGATATTAATCAATACAGGTTGGAGAAGGCAAAGCAATTCGGGGCGGATGAAGTTTATAATGCAAATGAAGAAATGGGGATCAAAGCTGACAGGATCATTATGTGCACGGGGGCGATGCCTGCTTTTGAGACAGCATTCCGCTATATTGACCGAAAAGGGATAATTATGTTTTTTGCTATTCCGAACAAGAACATCCTGATCCCTGTTGAGGATTTCTGGAGAAATGAATTAGGCATTGTATCCAGTTATGGCGCAGCTCCTGTTGATCTGCAAGAGTCTCTGGAATTGATCAAAAATGGAACTATAAATGTTAAGGATATGATAACTGACAGGGTAAGGCTGGTAGATATACAGAAGGGCTTTAAGATCGCAGGTGGGGCAGGTAACTCTTTGAAGGTTGTAGTCGTTCCCTGACGAAAAGGAAGAATATAAATGACAAACGAATGCTTTTACTGCGGTTTCAAGGACCCGATGCCTTTTACATGCAAATTCTGCGGAGGGACTTATTGTTATAGTCACAGGCTTCCTGAATCGCATAATTGTTCCGGGCTTTCAGCCTATAAAGCAAAGGCGATTGAAACCGGAATTATATATAAGCCAGGCACCGCAATAAGTAAAAGACAAGATCCTGTCATCAGGAATTTAAAACATATTGGATCAGTAATTTCAAGTAATTATTCTTTAACGATCTTGATACTGGTTCTCATTTCTTTTGTTATACAGAATATCAATAGCAACTATACGCGCTATTTAGAACTTGTTCCATCGGACATTTTTACCCGCCCCTGGATCCTGATCACACACATGTTTTTGCATGCTAACGGCATACATCTTCTTTTCAATATGATGTTCCTGTTCTTCTTTGGGCCCGAGCTTGAACGGAGGATAGGGGGGAAAAAGTTCCTTGGGGTTTATTTCATTTCAGGCCTTGTCGCAGCACTGGGCTATTCGTTCTGGACTTTTTACATAATGGGAACGAACGGACCTGCCATTGGCGCAAGCGGTGCATTGATGGGAATATTCGCATGCCTGGCAATTCTTGCTCCGGATATCGTTGTCTATGTCTATTTTATCCCGATGAAAATTACAATTGCATTGATATTTTTCATCTTGCTTGACTTTTTCTTAAGTTCAAGCGGCGACCTTGTCGCACACAGCGCACATTTAAGCGGAGTGGTGGCGGGTCTTGCATTCGGAAAATATTTGAAAAAGACCGGGAAATATCAGCGTTGATGATCTCTTATACTTCCTGCGGCCCGGCTATTCTTTTATAATCACTGTGATATTCGTACAGTTTGTCGCTGGCTTTTAATATGACCCTGAAACCGGGCGTGATCACCTGTGCGTACATCATACCTTTTTCCGGATAACCAAGACTGGTATCAGGCCAATCGACTGCTTCCTCTTTGACCAGTTTTATTTCTTCCACTGGAATATTCAATTTTCCAGAGAGGTCATTTTTTGCAAGGTCCACAACTGGTGCATATTCGGGAACTACAGAATCGTTAATGACAGTTTCATATTGTGTTTTTTCCACGCATCCTGATAAAATAAGGGCGATAAATAGAATGAATATTGGGGATTTCATAATAAACATCTTTAGATTGGTGCATCCGCTACATAAATGTAATTCAAACCGGTTGTGCGATGGAGATACTGGTTAACTGGAGTGGATACAGTTTAAAAATATTCAACATAAAAAGTGATAACCATGGGGCGGGGCAAAAAAAATAATTCAAAATAGAGAGAAAAATTGTTGATCTATTTCTTTTTTCGCGTCTCTATCTCTTTCTTTAGCCATGGACCAACGTCTAATCCGTGTATGAGCCCTTTGAGGTCATCCTTCAGGTTCGTTGGCTTTATCTTTATAAGCCATCCTTCAACATAAGGATCTTTTTTTAATATATCCAGATCATCTTCAATAGCCTCATTGACCCCTGTGATAGTTCCTGTAACGGGCATCAGGAGACCGCCAACCCATTTTGCAGATTCAAGTGAACCGAAAGCTTCTCCGGCTTCGAATTCATCATCCTCCATTGGAAGGTCTATGAACTCGATATTTCCTGCCGCTTTTGCGCCATATGCATCAAGTCCTACTGTTACTGAGCCATTATCCTCTATTTTTGCCCATGTGTGATCTTTAGTATAATACAGTTCATCAGGAAGTTTGTATCCCTCAATTTCGACCATTTTTTTTACCTCTTTTGTTGGTTATTACATTGTTATATATAAACTTAATTATCTGCATATCGTTCTCGTTCTTTTGCGATCAAATTTTTATAGTATTCTATTGCTTCTTCTACTTTCATTACAAGGTTTGCGCTAAATTTTCCACTGACCTTAACTATCCATTCTCCATACGGGTCACTGTTAATGATATTGGGGTCATCCCAGAGTTTTTCATTAACTGACATGACTTTCGAATCGAAAGGAAGTGCTATCTGCGAAACCGCTTTTATGGTTTCATATGCCACCATCATATCTCCTTTTTTGATTGATTCACCAACCTCAGGAAGATCAATATGGACTATTCCCTTGGACAAAGACCCGCCAAGTTCCGTAATACCTATGCTGACCTGGCCATTTTCAGGTTTTAACCATATGTGGTTTTTCGTATAATACAACTCATCCGGGAACTCGAAATCATAAGCCTTCATGCAGCTTACAATCAAAAGAAAGGTATAAAATACTTTTGCATGGAATAAACCCTGAAAAAAATAGATGAGGCTGGTGAGATTTGAACTCACGATCGACGGGTCTCTCCGAAAATGCCAGGATTTTGGCAATTTAATCTTTGAGCACCACGTTCAGTGCTCCAACGGTTCCTCATAGCTTGCTGCGTCCAGTTCGCTCGGCAGACCGTTTACTCATCATCACACCCCGGTCAAACCCAGGAATAAATTCCAGAGCCTCCGGGTTTTCCGCTGGAGCCCGTCGCCATGCCGGACTAGGCCACAGCCCCTTATGGGTCGCTCATAATTCATCCGATGGCTATTAAAACTATCCCTGTGTTCGTAATGCTTTAATGCCGCCCTTTCTGAAATATGATAGCAAATGATTCTGTCATTTTCGCAACTCTCCCAGGCTCATTATTTTTTTAATCTCCAGCAAACCGATAACAAATACCATTGCCAGTGCAACAAGTATCAGCTGGAAAAAGTCGATCGCAACAAGATTGAACCTGTCACTAAGAAATGGGACATATATCCCAATAACCAGGAAACTAATTGCTGCTACCGCCCAGATGTTAATTATCTTATTGGAAAATATACCGAGGGAGAAAATGGATTCTTTATCAGAACGGGAAATATAAGCGAGAACAATGTGGCCGAAAATCCAGGCTGAAAAAGCAAAAGTCTGGGTCTCCCTGACACTTAAATTCAGGCTCCTGGCATAAAAGTACACCAAAATAACCGCCGCAAACAAGACAATTCCCTTGGTGAAAAAGTCTTTGATCACCTGATCATTGAAGATGTTTTCCCCGGGATTTCGAGGCGGCCTGGAATAAATATTTTTTTCTTTCGCCTCAACTACAAAACCTGCAGATGCGGCCAGATCCATAAATAATTCAAGGAGGATTATTTGAATGGGAGCAAAAGGCATTGGCGTCCCCAGAATAACGGGGACGAGGAAAATCAATACTAACGCAAGCTCCACCGAGAGATAATATTTAATCCCCTTTTGCAGGTTATCAAAGAACTTCCTTCCTTCAAAAATACCCTGTGCAATAGTGATATAATTATCGTCTGCCACAACCACTTCCGCTGCTTCCCTGGCGACATCTGTCCCCCTTATCCCCATTGCTATTCCGATATCAGCACCTTTTAAAGCGAGTGCATCGTTAATTCCATCGCCTGTTACAGCTACTACCTCTCCGTTCTTTTGCAGTGCCTTCACGATCCGGTATTTGTGCTCAGGTGTTGCCCTGGCAAAAACGGAAAACTCCTTGACTGCATTTTGCAATTCCTCATCCTTTAAATTATCCAGTTCCAAACCAGTTAACACTTTGCTGGTGGTTGAAATACCAACCTCCCTGGCAATGAAGACAGCTGTCGAAGGATGGTCCCCGGTAACCATGATCGTCCTGATGCCAGCCTTCATTGACACGGCAATAGTTTCTTTGACTCCATCCCTGGGCGGGTCTTCAAAGCTTATGAGTCCTGCAAAATTCATTTCCTTTTCGATTTGCGCAAAATCAAGGTTCTTTTCATTGGGTGTCAGTTTTTTGTAGCATATGGCGATTACTCTTCTGCCTTTTTCAGTTTCGTTACCTAATGCCGTTTTTATATCATCACTTATATTGGAGCAAACTCCAAAAATTTCCTCAGGCGCCCCACTTAAGAACAATTCAAAACCTGCATTTTCTCTTATAACTGCTTTTGTTTTCCTGCCATTGCCAAGACTTCTCTGGCGAACAACTTCTGGCAGCGCCACATCCATCATCAATTCCCCTGCTTTATTTTTGATCTCCTTTTCCAGGGGAGACATAGAATATTCAGTTATAGAACCAAGGGCATTTTCTATAATAACTTTGCCTTTATCAGAAGGATAAAATGCAACGATCTTCATCTTATTTTCAGTGATAGTCCCGGTTTTATCGGTAACGATTACAGTTGCATTGCCTAAAGTTTCAGCGGCTTTTATTCTCTTAACCAGGAATTTATTTTTCGAGAGAATATAAGCTCCGAGTCCCAGGACCATCGTAATAATTATCGGTAATTCTTCCGGAATAGTGGCAAAAGAAAGAGAAAGACCTGTCAGGATCATAGTCTTTAAATCCTGTCCTCTTAGAATTCCTATAAGAGGAATAATAATTGAAAAGAACAAAGCAACGAAAACTAATTTAGCCGCCAGTGATTTCATCGCCAGTTGCAGCGGAGTCTTTGGCGGTTTGATGACTTTGGAAGCAGCAGCGATTTTGCCAAGCCTGGTATTCTTACCTGTTGAAAAAACAATAGCCGATCCTTCACCCGATAGCACTATTGTGCCTGCATAGATTTCATCGTCAATCTCTTTGTCTTGAGGAAATGACTCACCTGTCAGGGTGGATTCATCAAATTGCATGGCTATTGATTTCTTGATCTTTGCATCAGCTGCAACTTTTGTTCCTGTGGTCAGGATTAGAATATCGCCAGGCACAACATTTTCTGAGTCGATTTCTGTGACTTTTCCATCCCTTAATACTTTTGTCCTGGGCGCAGCTATCTTTTCTAAAGAAGCTATTGCCTTTTTTGCCCGGAATTCATTATATACTTCGGCAAGAACTAATAAAATAATTACTATAAAAATCGTGATAGCGTCTTCAAGTTTTCCCCAGATGCTGTAGAAAAAGCCAACGACCAATAGGAGAAGAATCATAGGCTCTGTTACTTCATGCCTGGCGATGCCAAAGAAACTGATCTCAGTTTGTTTGAAAATCTGATTCGGACCTGATTCTAAAAGTTTTTCATGAGCTTCGCTGGAACTCAGTCCATTATTATTATTTTGACTCATCACACCAAAACCTCGTTTATATGTTATCTAATTCCTTCATTACCTTTATTGTTTTTGTACTCCTTTTTATAAAATTGATAAAAGAAGATGGAAATAGAATCCTTTGCCTCAAAATATCTTGAACAAGAATAACATTCGAATGATTGAAGCCACGCATAAGATAATATGATACTATAGCATCAATAACCAAAATTGGTTTTATCGTAAATCAAAAACATATTGAAAGATGGATTCTGAAAAAATGGAACCGCAGGTAAACAAAGATGAACGCAAATTAAGTGCTTTTTGGGTATATGAAAAGAGTTCAAGTTGATGTTATAGGAATTGCAGCTTCACGCGGACTGGCCTGGTTAAAAGAACAGGAACCGGAAACCGTCAAGGATATCTCCCGCTCTGTCCAGGCGCTCGTTTTGTGGGATGAATCCGTATCTTTTCTTGTTGAGAGATTGATATCCATGAGAAAAGATGGATACTGGGAAACCGAAACACCCATTAATGATACGGCAAGAGCATGCATCGCCCTTTCCGGATGCAGGAAAATCCACTCCGAAATAACCGGGTGGATACAAAAAGAGCAAAAAAATGATAACTGGAACAACAGTGAAATTGATACTTCCTATGCTCTTATAGCCCTCGCAGATTGCGGCATAAAAAATGATAGCGGATGCCAGTGGCTATTTCACAATTACGGGAAGAAATGGGAGCATCCCGGAACTACAAGCCTCATAATCACCGCACTCGCAAAGCAGGACAAAACCGGACACGGGGATTTCATTGATGAAAGGGCTGAATGGCTTATTTCAAAAAGGGAGGGCGGGGGATGGAAATATATCGCGACGAGCAACCTTGTTATCCAGGCCCTGCTCCTTTCCGGGATAGAGGAACAGGAGATCGCGCCATCGATCGCCTGGCTTCTTGGAAAACAGGAAGGTGACGGCACCTGGAAAGATATAATTTCAACAACATTATCATTGATATCTTTGAAAATGTATCTGGATAAATTTAATAGTGGTTCAGGGATATGAAGGGGTCATGAGCAAGAAAGCAGCAGTCATAAAAGGCGATGGCGTAGGACCTGAACTTGTTAACAGCATGCTGAGGGTAGCAGAAGCGGTCGGTACCAAGGTTGAATTCATTATGTGTGAAGGGGGAGAGCAGTGGTGGAAAGAAAATGGCGGGGATTCACTGATCCCTGAATCGACATGGGATGTGATCGCAAATACAGATGCCGGTTTTAAAGGCCCCACAACGACCCCCGGAGGCGCAGGTTCGCCAAAAAGTGTTGCAGTATCGATCAGGCAGAAGTTCAACCTTTATGCCAATGTCAGGCCGATCAAAACATTCCCAAATACTCAGAAACCACTGGGAGATGTTGATTTTGTCTGCGTAAGAGAAGGCACGGAGGGGCTTTATTTCGGAAAGGAAGTCCAGCTTACGGATGATGTTTTTATTGCCATAAGGAAGATCACGCGCCCCGCTTGTCGAAATGTTGCAAAATACGCATTTGATGAAGCAAAAAGACGAGGCTGGAAGAGCGTTGTGACGATCCATAAGAGCAATATCCTCAAAATGACATGCGGCACTTTCCTTGAGGAAGTCGAAAAAGTTTCCAGGAATTATCCGGGCATCGAGCTTGAGGAATACCATATCGATAATATTGCCCAGCAGCTTATCAAAAATCCGCAGATATTCAACCAGAAAGTCCTGTTATCAACGAACCTCTTTATGGACATTTTGAGTGAAGAGTGTTCTGCGCTTGTTGGAAGCATTGGCCTGATATATTCAGCCAATATCGGTGACAAATATGCGATGTTTGAGCCGGCACACGGTTCAGCCCCGAAGTATGCTGGACTGGACAAGGTAAATCCTGTGGCAACAGTGCTTGCAGGCGCGTGGCTTCTTGATTACCTGGGTGAAAAAAAGAATTCGGAAGCGATATTCAAGGCTACTGAAAACGTGATCTCCGAGGGCAAATACCTGACTTACGATCTCGGTGGGAATGCAAAATCAAGCAGGATGGTCGATGAAATTATCAAAAAAATAAAGTAATGTGACCCTGAAGTAAATCTGACAGTATGGCTTTAATATCTAAAAAAAAGCATCATAAAAGCCCAAATTCCAAAAAATTTCATATTTGAAGCTCTGGCTTATTGGAAAATGTCACGATACTTTAGGAATTTTGGCATTCGTGAGATTTGCATGCTTTCCAGAATTAGGATAAATTGAACCGGGTGACATGGATCGGACGGATTTTCATGGATAACAATATCCGTGCAGTCCGTTTTCTATCACAAATTCCAATTTTATCCCCATCAAGCCTCTTTATTCTCAATCTCAACTAATTTATTTATTCTTTGCTCTACAATGTCCATCGCATCTTCAAACAATTTCTTGTCAATATCAATATTAAAGTATTTTTTTAGTTTTTCTTGCGGGGTGAGCGTTGTGCCTGCTGAAAGATATTCAATATAATTCTTGTTGAATTCTTCCGGATTGTCCCTGTATTTTTTGAAAAGAGAAAGAGAAATTGCCTTTGAAACTGCATAATTAAAAGTATAATAATTATTTGTTAAATATATGTGGTTTATATATGTCCATTCCGAAGAATCCTCATTATAATATTCGATCGAGTTAGTTCTATATTCTTTGGAAAGATTGGTCCATAATGAATTGAGTTCCGCGCCACTTACATTATCTTTTGTATTGGATAATTTATGAGCCCCGTATTCAAATTCTGTAATTAAAGGCTGGAATGTAAAATAATTCTGGTATTCCCCTATATGCTGGGATAAAACCGCAACTGCTGTGTCTGTATCATAATTCCCGATAACATAATCTACGAACAATTCCTCATTAAAAGTCGATGGGATCTCCATTTCATACTCAGGCCCTCCGCAATAATAATAATCAACCTTATTTCCCATCAGATAAAAGTTGATATCGTGACCCAATTCATGAGTGATGGTTTTCTTGTCATCGATCAATCCATCATAATTCATAAAAATGATTGAGGGTGATTTTAAAGCGCAAAGAGAAATTGCATAACCGCCCGGCTGTTTCCCGTTTTCAGGTGCCGGATAAACATCCATGTAATTGCCCGTTACGGTTTTTATAAAAATATCATTGAATACCGGATCCATTTTTGAATATGATTCCTGTATTTCTATTAATGAATCCGTATAATTGTATTTTTTGTCGGGTTCATTCATTAATTGCATAAACAGGTCATATGGCCTGAGTTGCTGGAGTTCAAGTTTATCCTGGCGGAATTTGAAATAGGGATCAAATACATTTTTCCTTTCCTTGAAGACCGAGTTCATATCTTGTATCTGTTCTTTTGTAAGATATGAATCAAACATCTTTTCTTCATAATAATCTGAATAATTGAGTTCTCTTGCATAGAGGTCATCCAGTTTTACTTTCTGGGAGTACAGATTTGCCATTCTGCCGGATTCATTGATCAAATGATAGAATCTCCTGTCAAAAGCCTTTTTCCTATTATTCCTGTTCTTGTCGGTTGAAAGAAGGGTATAGTACGACTGTGAATTGATCGCATATTCTTCACCATTCTCAAGAGTTATGTTCCCGGCGATCGTAACATTATTAGTGATCTCTTTAAATGCAATCGTCTCAAGTTTCAAACGCTTGTTTGAAATATTTGCCAGATATGCAGCGTGTGATTCATTTTGGGGCCGGTGATATAAAAATCGAATATAATCCGATTCAAGATAGGGCCTATATTTTTCAAGACCTGGCTCCTGCGCAAATATTCTATCCCAATTTTCTTTTGAAATGGATTGTGAGTTTTATTGCGGCAAAAGAAGTGGCTTTTTCGTGTTCTGTGGCAAGGTCCTGGATATTGGAGAGAAAGTTCTCATAGAATTTATCATTGACATTCAAACTGTTATGGGCATAACCGTATGCCCACAGGTTATCCAGAGATTTCAAAAAATCTTTTTCATCTTCCAGATAGCTTAATAAATCAGTTCCGGTAAGGTTATCGAATTTCAGGCGATACGTTTCATTGATATTTTTTGAGCGAATTTTTAAAGCTTCAAGCCTGGAAGATGCTTCTTCTTTCGAATTAAATAAAAAGGAGAGATTCCATGAAGTTGTAACGTTGCTGGCATTTAATTTTTCAAATTTGCCGGATGAAGATTCCCGGGCAGGTGATTTATTGGCTATGCATCCCGAAAGTACCAGAATCAATATAAATGAAACTATTACATGACTTTCGGACAAACTCAATTTTACAACTGATTAAATTAGACAACATTTAAGTATAAGTAGAAATATATAATCGGTTTAATGACTGAAAAAAATCGTATTGAAAAAATAATTC